>Ga0208693_1001894_pt1 | contig 14370 bp, 18 predicted proteins | sample AD_UKC071_MetaG_FD_184438 | JGI IMG/M metagenome (GOLD analysis project Ga0208693, IMG submission 184438) | Active sludge microbial communities of municipal wastewater-treating anaerobic digesters from USA - AD_UKC071_MetaG (SPAdes) (version 2) | ecosystem: Engineered > Bioreactor > Anaerobic >... | reverse complement strand
CCCGTCTCCCAAACCGCGGCCGCTGGCCTGGCGAAATGGGCAACCGTCAGACGACTCGTAACCCGCCCTCTCGCCCGACAGGGCACGCCCAAGGCCGCATTGTTACCCCATCGTTAGTCCGGAGAAGCTGGTAGCCGAGCAGGTGCGGGAGGGCGGAGAGCAGGGACTCGGGGCCGGTGATGCGGATGGTGGGGGTGCTGGACATTGGGGTCGTCTCCTCGCGGAGTCAGGAGCCGATGGTCAGTCGGCTCGGGTGGTTGGTGTCTTCGACGCTACCGCCCACCACCGACACTCGACCCCGGTTTCGACGCCGGGCTCCCCCACCGTGGCACCCCATGCCGGCTGCCACGGTGGGGCATGACGAGGGGCCCCTGCCGGGGTGGTTCCGGTGGGGGCCCCTCGGTGCTGGGGGTCAGCGGGTGAGGCAGACCGGCATGAGCACGTGCCGGTAGTCGGCATCGCCGGCGTCGGTGAGGATCATCGGCCGGTCGGGGGCGGTCAGGTGGAGGGTGACCTCGTCCGCGGTCAGGGTGGTGATCGCGTCGAGGAGGTAGGCCGGGTTGGCGCCGGTGGTCCAGGGCACGGTCTCGCCGGCGGTGGTGCCCGGCAGCGGTGGGGCGGTGACCTTGGCGCGGTCCCCGTCGGTGGCGGGGGCGATGGTCACGGCATCGCTGGTGACGGTGATCGTGACCGGGCTCTTGCCGGCCTTGACTGCGGCGGACAGCGAGGCGGCGCGGGTGGCTGCCTGCAGCAGCTGGTCGCGGGCCAGGGTGACCGTGCGGGTCGGGGTCTGCTCCAGGATCGAGGAGACCTTGGGGTACTCGCCGTCGAGGGTGCGGATCCGCACGGTGGCGGTGTCATCGGCCAGGGTGAGCCAGGTGGTGCCGGCGATGACGTCGACTCCCAGGCGTACCTGCGCGCTGGTCAGACGCGGGAGCAGCTTGGCCAGGGTGGCCGCGGGGATGAGGACCTTCTCGGTGGTGGTGCCGTTGGCCGGGATCGTGCCGGAGGCGAGGCGGTAGCGGTCCGTGGCGGTCAGGGTCATGGAGCCCTTGTCGAGGGTGGCGTTGATCCCGGTGAGGATCGGCAGGGTGTCTCCTCGGTCGGCCGCGACGGTGACGCGATCGACCAGGACGCTCAGTGCCTCACGGTCGACGACGTGGGTCGGGGCGGTGGTCGCCGGGAGCGCCGGGAAGGCGTCGACGGTCACGGCGTCGTCCAGGGGGATGCTGTAGCCGGCGACGTGCACGACGGGGGTGTGGTCTGGGGTGTCGATGGTGACGTCGAGCCGGTCGACGGTCGCCTTGCGGCTGCCCTTGACTGCGGCCGCCAGGACCTTGGTGAGGCTGGGGTGGTCCAGCAGCAGCTGGCCGGGGCTCGTGCCCGTGGCGGGCAGCGTGACGGTAGCCGCGGTGTCGAAGTCGAAGGTGGTGAGCTCGATCTCGTCGGCGCGGACGGTGGCCAGGATGCGGCTGAAGACGGGCAGCGGCTTGCGGCCGGCGGCCGGCAGCGCGAGCGTCTTCAGTGCCTCGGCGAGGCCGCGGTAGCCGGTGGTGAGAGCACCGGTGCTCGGGATCTTCTCGTCGGACGCCGGGCGGCGGGTGGCGGTGGTGGTCATGGTCGTCTCCTGTCGGAGTCAGGGGCCAAGTGGTCAGCTCGGCCCGGGTGGTTGGTGTCTTCGACGCTACCGCCCACCACCGACAACGCCACCCTCTCCAGGTCGCCGCCTCCCCCACCGTGGCACCCCATGCCGGCTGCCACGGTGGGGCATGACGAAGGGCTCCTCCCGGTGTGGTCCGGGTGGAGCCCTTCGGTGTGGTTGGACCTAGAGGTCCTCCTCGTCGGCGGCGCAGCGCCAGCAGATCAGGTCGGCGGGCGGGGTCGCGCCGTCGAGCTGGTCCCCACAGCGGGGGCAGAAGCCGATGTCGAGGTCGTCCTCGGGCATGGTGGTCACCTCCTCTCTGATCTGGGCTGTGGGGTCAGGCGGCGGCCGGGGTCTGCCAGTCCAGGCCGAGGCGGGCCGTGATCCGGTCCAGGATCGCGGCAGGGTCGGTGAGGGTGCGGATGAGGACGGTGAGCTCGCCGTCGGTCAGGACGGCTTGGGCGTTGGCGTCGCAGTCGACCTCGTGCATCCCCTTGCCGGGCTGGTAGCGGCACAGCGTCCCGAGCCACTCGTACTTGGGATCTTCGGTGACGGTGAAGGCGACGTCCTGGCCTTCCTCGTGCAGGGCGGTCAAGACGGCTTCGGCGGCGTCGCGGCACTCGCCGACGGAGCGCTCTTCGATGTCGACCCAGAGGGTCTGGTCCGGGCGGCTGTTGTCCAGCAGCCGAGTGACATCGTCGTCGGTCCAGGGGTCGTCGGTGAACGCGATCGCGGCCATCCGGATGGCCTCTCGATCGAGGTCTGCCGGCAGCGCCAGGCGGTAATAGGTGCGGTCTCCCATGTCGGTCGTCTCCTCGCGGAGTCAGGGGGCCAAGTGGTCAGCTCGGCCAGGGTGGTTGGTGTCTTCGACGCTACCGCCCACCACCGACACTCAACCCCGGTTCCGGCGCACCGAGGTCACCACCTGATCACCCCATGCCGGCCGGCTCGGTGTCCTCGCTCTGGAGGGTGGGGTAGTGCTGCTCGAGGTGCTCGTCGACGAGCTGGTCGAGCTCGCTTTCGGTGGCGGCGGTCAGGGTGGTCAGCTCGCCGGTGACGGGGTCGGTGATGTCGGCGACGTGGCGGGTGGTCATGGGTCAGCTTCCCTTCTGGTCGGGCCAGGGCCCGTCGGTGATCTTGTTGAACGCGCGGGTGGCTTTGTCGACGGCCTGGTGCATCACGGTCGGATTGCCGCGGGACCAGCCGGCGATGTAGCCGGGGCTGAAGGCGTCGACCTGGTCGCGGGTCATCCCCCGGGAGCGGTTGACGAGGTAGGCGGTCATCTCGGCCTCGGTCTCCATCTGTCCGCGGTGGCGTTGGTACTCGCTGTAGTCCTGGTCGACGTGGCCGCAGTGGACGTGGCCGAGCTCGTGGGCGATGACCGAGGCCTTCTGTGCCTCGTTGAGCCGGGCGTCGACGACGATCCGCTTGCTCTTGGGGTCGGTGTAGCCCAAGGTGCCTTCGCCGGTTTCGGGGCGGCAGCCTGGGATCTCGGTCTCTTCGTAGGAGTAGCCGGCTTGGCCGACTCGGGCGCGCAGGCCTTCGATGGTGCCGGGGGTGGCCCGGCCGGGCGCAGGGCGGGACGGTGATGAGGGCAGTGGGTCGCCGTGGGTGTCGGAGACGTTGAAGACGGGCACTCCCTTGAATCCCACCACGCGGTGCGTCTCTTTGCCGTCGTCGTCCTCGTCGACGATCTTGCGGGTGATCGGGGCGAGGATCCAGACGGCCTTGGCACCCTTGGAGACCTTGCGGTTCCACTTCTCCCACTGGCGGAAGCCCATCATGTGCAGGTCGTCGAGGGACTCTCCGCGTTGCAGCATCTGCACTGCGGCCAGGAGGCGGTTGTTGGCGCTCCACCGGCTCAGACCATTGCTGGCCATGGCGTTGAGCCAGCGGTGCAGCTGGCCGGACTCGACGATGGCCTTCACCGACGACTCGAGGTCGGCGACCATCGCCTTGACGCGCTCGTCTCCTTTCAGGCCGGCGTAGTCGCCGGCGGGCAGACCGGCCGGGGTGGGGCACTGATGGTCTTGGGAACGGAACTGGCCGCAGCCTGGGCAGCGGTCCGCTCCAGCGCCGGTCGGCGTCTCCGGACCCTCGCTGGCGGCGCTGGTTTCGGAGCTGCTCAGGGCGGCTGGCGGGGACGGTTGCTGGGCGAGCTCGGCACGGGCGGCTTCGAGCTCAGCCCGCGCCTCGGTGCGTTCTCGGAGTGCCGTCTGGAGGCCGCCATCTTCTCCACGGCGGTGCTTCAGGGCGCTCACGCCGGCGGAGACCAGCGCAGCCTTGTAGCGCGTCTCAGCGGCCGCCAGGCGGGCCGCGGCGGCCGGGGCGGACTGTGGTGGGCCGCCCGGGGGTGAGGGGGGCTCAGAGGCGGCCTGTGGCGTGTATGACGGTGCCGGCGCGGCAGCGGACCGGGGGGGGTCTGCGTCGCCGCCCGGCGGACGGTGGTCGTCATCTGCGGCAGCCGAGCCAGCTCGGCGTTTGCGCCAGTGGCCGGCCACCTGGACACCGGTCGCGGTGGTGTAGTCGTGAACCCAGATGTCTGAGTCGGTCTCGACGGTCGTCGTCATGGTGGAGCACCTCCTTCTGACGGCGGTCGCACCGTGGTGCGGTCGCCGTCACTGGGGGGAAGGTGCAAGAGGTACGGCCCGGGTGACGGGCGACTAACGGTCGCGGGTGGCCACCACCGCGAAGCCATTTTGAGATCTACCCGGGAGTACGAGACAGCGTGAGACAGATCGCTGGGCGAGCGGCGGACTATGAGACGACAGCCGCAGAGTTTGAGACGTCAGCAGCGTCATGAGAGCCCAAGCATCCATGCAGTTCGTAGCGCTAAACCGGCTGGGGGGCGCGGGGCGTTGTCAGGGCTGGGGGTCTGGTGCCTGGTCCTCGAGGTACTCAGCCTGCAGGATCCACCGCTCCGCCGAGAGCAGGCAGTGGTCTCGCTGCTCGCCGGCGGGTAGGCAGTCCGCCTCTTCCAGGTCGATCTGGGCCGAGCGACGGGCACCGTCGGCACCATCTCCCACGTAGGGTTCGCGCAGCTGCACCGGTGGGGTGTTCATGTGGACCGGCGAGGCGTCGGGGAGCCGCTGGGCGGGGTCTTGCGGGCGGCGAGGATCTCACCCCGACGCATCATCCAGATCGTCGGGAGGACCACGCCGGCACCGAGGGTTTTGCGTGCGCGACCGTTGAGCTCGACGACGGCCAGGACGACGTCGTCGGGCATGTCGACCGCGGCCGCGTGCTCGGTGAGGTGCTGGACGAGGGTGGTGACAGCGCTGGCTTCGCCGATGTTCATCGCGGCCCGTCCTCGTCCGTGGGGTCATCGAGCAGGTAGCCGGCGAGGTGTCCGGCGGCGCACTCGTCGCACACCAGGCCGACGTGCTGGGCGCGGTGGGTGCCGGCGCGGACACCGAGGTAGGGGTGGCTGGTGGCCGGGCGCTCGTGGTCGACGTGCTCGCACTGGCACATCACCAGGGTGCAGGAGGCGGTGTGGACCCCGAAGTAGGTGGTCTCGTCGCTGACCGGGCTGTTGCAGTCGGGGCAGCGGGCGGTGACGACCGTGGGGGCGGTGACCATGCCGCAGTCGGTGCACTCCTCGCCCAGCGCGCCAGCGCGGGTGGAGGAGTGGTCGCAGCCGTCCTCGCGCCACGTGGCGGTGATCTGCACCTCGGCGGCGCGGTTGCGGCCGGCGGAGTCGGTGAAGGTGACCAAGACGGCGCTCTCTCCGGGGAGGGTGGCCGCGGGGTCGAGGGCGGGGTGGGGGTCGGCGGCGGCGGTGATGCCGTCGACGTCGGCGCCGCCGGCGTCGAGCAGGAGCCGGATGTCCTCGACGACGTCGGTGAGGGTCATCGCGGTGACCGGGTAGGACGTCGGGGTCGGGTCGGCGGCGGGCGGGGCACCATCTGCGGGGCGCGGCAGCGGGGTGCCGGGGCGGATCTGCAGCTGCTGCTGCTTGTCCAGGACGGCTTCGAGGCGGCGGCACTCGCAGGTCAGCGGGCCCTGGTCGTAGCCGGCCCACTCGACGACGTCGGCCGAGGTGATGACGGTGAGGCGGTAGCCGCCGATGGTGACGCCGGTGTACTCGGCGGTCATCCCGGCGCACTCCTTGCACACGAACCGGTCGTAGGCCTCGTAGAGCTTGTCGGCGGCCAGGACGGGGGTGGGGTTGCTGCTCATGTCTCGTCTCTCCCTTGTCGGGACCAGCTGGTCAGGCCGGTGTGGTGGTTGGTGTCTTCGACGCTACCGGCCAGCACCGACAGTGCGCGGTGGTGTGTGGGTCCGGTCAGGCGGCAGTGGGTCGGACGAGTGCGTCCAGGTCGGGTTCGGTCCAGCTCTCGTGCGGGTGATCGAGGAGGTGTTGCACGATCCGGTCGACCACGATCTGGTGGGTGTGGAGCAGCTCGGTGGCTCGCTGCCTGGCGGAGGCGAGGAGCGCATCGCTGGTGAGGTCGCCGTGGTGGTCCTGCGGGGAGGTGCCGGTGGAGATGATGGCGGCCGCGGCGATGAGGGCTTGGACCAGGTCAGCCTGGGCGCCGTCGTCGTGGTGGCCGTGGGCCAGGTCGGCCTGGTTGCCGGCCATGCAGATGACCAGGTGGACCCAGTTGCGTTCAGTGGGGTCGGTGAGGTCCTCGAGGGAGAAGGAGCATTGGCCGCCGCGGTCGGCCACCGGCTGGATGTCCAGGGCGAGGATCTTCCCGCCGAGGGCCCAGCCGGCGACGGCGTGGGCCGCCTCGTGGCGGGCCCGGCGGAGCAGGATCTCCGGTGGGGTCAGTCGGCTGGTCATCCGGGCCAGCGGCGCGGGAAGGGTCACGGTGGCTCGGACCCGGTAGCGAGCGCGCTGGATGTCGGCGATGAGCATGCTCATGAACCAGAGCGTGCCGAGAAAGAGGAACAGGGCTCGGGCGCCACCGGGTTCGGCGGCGATCTCGGCGACCCATTCCCACACCTGGCCGGCGAAACTGAGCCAGAGGATCAGCAGCAGCAGGCTGACCCAGGTGCCACGAAAGCCGGCCAGGGTGAGCTTCTCCAGTAGGGCGATCGCGCGGCGCGCACCGGCCTGGGCACGTTCCTTCATGTCCACTCCCCCGTCGTCGGACGGTGGTGGCAGCAGGTGGCCGGAGCGGGGCATCTGGTCGAGCTCGGCCGGCCGGCGGAGAGCCCCCAGGGGAAGACCTGCCACGTCTGGGGTGAGTGAGCGGCACGCTCGAGGTCTGACAGCGTGATGTCCGCTGGCAGGCGGGAGTGGGTGGGAGTGGTCATGCCCGGGGAAAGTGCAGCGGGCGGGTGACTGTGACGTGGTCAGGCATTCCGGTTGAACGGGGCGGGGAGTTGCTGCAGCTGGGCACCGCACCAGCGGGCCAGGGAGTCGACGTCGTGGATGCCGAGGTGCGCGGCGAGGAGGACCACCCCGGCCAGGGAGAGCAGCGGCGCGATCAGGGTTCGCTCGAGGAGTCCGTTGACCTTGAACAGACCGACGCTGAGGCGGTCGCGGCGGCCGAGGATCCAGGCGATCGGGATCGGGATTCCTTCGTTGGTGAGCCAGTCGCCGGCGATGTGGATCAGGACTCCGGCGGCGATGACCAGGGGCAGGAGGCGGATCTGGTGGGCGCCGGCGGAGACCAGGATCCAGGAGGTGACGGCAGAGACGAGCAGGTTGGCGGCGGCGCCGATGCGGCCGACGCCGGCCAGGGCCAGACCACGCAGGGCCAGCCCGATGGTCAGGGCGAGCACGACCCCGGTGGTGATCGGGTGCAGGGAGGCCAGCAGGGCTGCGCCGGCGAACGCGGCCGGGGCGAGGACGGCGTCGTGGGTGCCTTGGCGGTGGCCGTGCGCGAGGGTGCCGATGGCGGCGCCGAGAGTGCGGGTGATCGGTCCCCACATGCGGGCGGCGGTGGATCCGGAGGTGTCCAGGTCGGGGATCAGGCTGGCTCCGCCGAGCGCGATCACCCACGCGGTCAGGGCGGCCGGGCCGGTCACGGGAGCGATGGGCAGGGTTGCGATGCCGGCGAGCAGCCCGCAGCTGACGTGGTTGTAGCCCATCATGTGGGTCGCCTCGCGATGCCGTGCAGGACATCGAGCGTGGCCAGGCAGTCGCCGAGTGCGTGGTGGGGTCCCCCGAGGGCAACCCAGCCGCGGTTCTCGACGAGGGCGCGAGCGCGCATCAGGCAGACCCAGTTCTGGCGGTCGGCCAGGTGGGCTGGGTCAAGGCCGGCCGCGGTCAGGTCCTTGGTCAGGACCTGACGGTCGTAGGGAGCGTTGTAGGCCAGCAGCTGGCGCCCCCGGGTGACCTCGAGCAGCTGCTCGGCGATCACCGGCAGGGCGGGCGCGACCAGGAGGTCCTGGTCGCTGATCCCGTGCACCGCGGTCGCGGCAGCGCTGATCGGGGTGGTGGGGCGCACGAGCGTGCTGATCAGGACCTCGCCGGTCAGGTCGATGACGCTGATCTGGATGACCTGGCCGAACAGGTCGGTGGTCTCGGTGTCCAGGATGACGGCGTCCTGGAGACGGAGCCGGGAGCGGGCCCAGCTGCGCAGCTTGAGGGCTCGGAGCTTTCGACGGATGCGGCGGGTGATCTTCACACCGAGGGAAGGTTCCGCGGCGGTGCTGCGGTGACAGGTGGGGGCCATGATGGCTGGTTCTCCTTTTCGTCGTCGACGTCGAGGTGTCGTCGCGGCCGGCTGGTCGGGCCGACGCTTGGGTGGTTGTTTCTGAGAGTGCCATCAGGCACCGACACCCTGGCGTCCTCGTCACGGAACCGCGCGCCAGCGCACCTTCCCCGGATCGACGGAACCGCAACGTTCTTCCACTGCCACACCCGGCACCCCATGCCGGGTGTGGCAGTGGCGTTGTGAAGGTTTGTGAGGCCGGGTTGTCGGTGGTGGGCGGTAGCGTCGAAGACACCAACCAAGTGCTCGGGCTGACCACCCGAGGGAGATTCGACCCGACAGGGAGTCTGTGATGGAGATCGTTGCCAACCCTTACGCCGCCACTGATGACGGGCGCGGTGTCACCGCGTCCTCGATCGAGACGTGGAAGGGCACCAGGGCGATGTTCGGCCGGTTCGTGGAGGTCCGGCTGGGAGGGCCGCAGGAGGCTCAGGGATGGGCTTACGGGCGCTCGTCGGCGGGGATGCAGGTGTTCCCGTCGATGACGCTCACCGATGCCTCTGGGCGGGTTCTGGCGCTCAACGGCGTCACGTGCGGTTTCGACGGGACCGGGCCGAGGGGTGCGGCGCAGATTCTTGCGGCTGAGGGGTTCTTCGGTGAGGTCGAGGCGGTCCGGGTGGCCACGACGTTCCGGGAGGTCCGGCTGCGCCGGTGATGCGGGCAGAAGGGGAGGGGTCGGCGCGGTCTGCACCGGCCCCTCCCCTTCTGCTGTCAGTGGTGGTGCGCTTCAGCTGGACGCCGGCCCCTGGGCCAGGCACCCCATGCCGGCTGGCCCAGGGGCTCGCGGGACGGGCAGGCGGGGCACGGGTCAGGTGAGTAGTGCGTCGAGCAGGGCGCGGTGGGTGAGGGTGGCTGGGTCGGGGTCGGGGCCGCGCAGGACGGCGGGGGTGGCGGTGTCGGTGACGACGGTCAGGTGGGCGCGGTGGCGCGAGAGCATGACGCATGCGCGGCCGAGGGCGGTGCCGAAGGCGGTGGGGTCGCGGTATCCGGCGAGGGGGTGCAGAACGACGGCGGCGGGGCGCTCCATGCCTTGGAGTTGGTTGGCGGTGCCCACGAGCACGTCGGGCAGGTCCGCGAGCAGGGCGCGCACGGCGGCGGCTTGGCTGACGTGCGCGGCGACGACGGCAAGGTCTGCTGGGGTGACGGGGCGGGTGCCTTCGCTGGTGGTCAGGGTGGTGGCGAGCATGGCGCGGGCGAGGTCGGCGCAGGTGCCGGTCAGGGCGGGGTCGCCGGGGCCAGCGGTGGCGGTGACGGGGTGGGCGCTGACCTCGGGCAGTGGGGTGCCGTCCGGGCCGCTCAGGTGCTCGGGTGGGCGGCGGCTGGTGAAGGGCAGGTCGGGGTAGAAGGTGGGCTGGATCAGGCGGGTGGTGGCCGGGCCGAGCCGCCATGTGTGGCGCAGCGTGACCACGGAGACGGCTTCGCCGTGGGCGGCGATGAGCGCGGTCGGGGCGGGCAGGTGTGGCCCGGTCGGGGAGGCGTCCCAGCGGCGGGTCTGGCCGGTGACGACGGGGTCGATCTGGCCGGGGTCACCGACGCAGACGATCTGGGGGGCGAATGCGCCGAGCGCGCCCACGTCGGCATAGGTGGCTTGCCACGCCTCATCGACCACGAGCACGTCGGCGGCGAGGACGTTGGGGTCGGCGTAGGTCCATCGTGCGGTGGTGGCGATGAGCACTCCCCCTCCGGAGTTGGGGAAGCGAACGGAGCGGCCGGTGACGACGCTGGCGGTGCCGTCGCTGAGGTCGGGGGCGGGGTGTTTGCCGGGCCAGATCAGGCGGGCGGGGCAGTCGAGCGCGCCGAGGCGGCGGGCGATTTCGACGGCTTGGTCACGGGTCTGGGCGGCGATACCGACGCGCAGGGCCGCGCGGGAGGCGAGGGTGGCGGCGAGCAGCGCGACCAGTCGGGTCTTTCCGGCACCGGGTGGGCTGGGCACGACAACGGCCGGGTCGCCGGACCACGCTGAGTGCAGGACGCCTGCGGTGGTGGGGTCGTCCATGATCGCGGCGGCGGGGTGACGTTCGGGACGGGCTGTGGGTGGTGCCGGGTCGGCCGAGGGTGTGGGGCTTGCTGGGGTCGGGGTGCCGGGTCGGGGGATGGTTCGCATGGGGTGAATGTCCTTCTCGCTCAACGATGGTCAGTCGTCGTCTTGGTTGGTGAGGTCCACTGTAGGCGGGAGCACCGACAACCGGGGTCAGTCGGGTTCGGCTCCGGCCACGAGCACGTCGAGGGGCACCGGGCGGCGGGTGGCGGCCGGGGTGCGCCCGGTGGTCAGCCATGAGCGGCGGGCGCTGTAGAGGGCGCGGTAGGTCTTGCGGCCGGCGCGCTGTCGGTGCGGGTTCGGTGGGGCGGTGGTCAGGGTCACCGGGTCGCCGTCGCAGGGTGTGGCTCCGGTGGTGCCGGACAGGGTGAGGATCAGGTGACCGGCGCGCACGGTCGCGGTGGACACTGAGGCGCTGAATGGGGCGGCGGTGGTGGCGGGGGTGCCGACCCAGCCGGTGATCGCGTTGCCGGGACGAAGCCGGGAGTCCAGGCGGGTGCAGGTGACCTCGACGCGCTTGAGCTTGTCGCTCAGCGGCTTGGCGGCCCCGGTGACCACGTGGCCGGTGTGGACGGCGCGGCGGCGGTAGATGGGGTCGGTCAGCAGTGCGGCGACGTACAGGTCGGCGGCGTCGCAGCGGGACCGCAGCCCGAGGGCGGCGCGGCTGGTGCTGTCCGGGCGTCGCCAGTCCAGCCCGTCGCTGTGCTCGCTCTGGGCGGGGCCGTAGGACCACACGTCGTCCTCGGCCAGCACGTCCAGCCACGGCAGCGGCGGGTCAGCGGTGAGCAGGGTGTGCAGGTCGAGCAGGCCGGTCACCGAGTCGTCGGGGATGCCGAGCCATGCGCGCCACGGGCCGGGGTGGTTCTCGGCGGCGGGGACGGTGCCGAGGGTCCATCGGGTGCGGGCGGCGCTCAGGGTGTCCACGACGGCGCGACCGGACGGGTAGTCGGCTCGGTCGCGCCACCATGCGATGTGGGCTGCCACGGTGTCGTGGTCGCTGTCGGGGGCGGCGCTCAGCGCGAGCCGGTGCAGGGTGGCCAAGGTGGTCGGGTCGTCGGTGATGAGGGTGGCCGGTGACGGTGCGGCGAGGGTGACTCCGAGCGTGCCGAGCAGGTCCAGCGCGGCGGGTCCGGTCGCGGTCGCCGGGCGGTGTCCGGGGGCGGTGGCGGTGACCGTGATGTGGTCCCCTCGGCGGCGGGCACGGACGGCGACCGGGTGCAGGACGCGGGCCACGGGCGAGTGCTGCAGGCGGGGCACGGGGTGCCCGCTGTGGGCGGCGCGAAGGCGCTGGCCCAGGTCGAACCACTCGGCGGTCATGGCTGGCTCACCGGCCTGAGCTGTGGGTCGGCGGCGTTCCAGCCGTCGCGGACGGCGGCGGCTGCCGGGGCCGACGCGGGCAGCGCCCCGGTGGCGACGACGAGCAGGTCATCTACGCTCAGGTCGGTTCCGACGAGCAGTCTTTCGGCGTGCTCGCGCAATGCGGGGTCGAGGGTGTTCATGGCGTGAATGTCCTTCTCGCTCAACGATGGTCAGTCGTCGTCTTGGTTGGTGAGGTCCACTGTAGGCGGGAGCACCGACAACGGGTCGGTGCTCCCGCGTTCGGCTCATGCGGCCGAGGGGATGTGGACCGTGGTGGCCCACTCGGGGGTGCCGTGCGGGGCGCGGTGGCTGATCACTGCGCAGACCAGCCGGGCACGGGTGGGGGTGTCCGGCCACGGGGTGTCCCCGTCGGTCAGGACGATCACCACGTGCGGGGCCGGGGTGGCAGCCTCGGCGGCGGCGATACCGATGCGCATGTCGGTGCCCCCTCCCCCGGTCAGCCGCACCGACGTGGCCGAGCGGACCCGCTGGACGGTGGTGGCGGCGGCGTCGCAGGACAGCAGGCGCACGTGCTCGCGGGCGACCCCGGAGGATCGCAGCACCCCGTGAACCTCGCCCATCGCCGCGTCGAGGTCGGCTTGGCTCATCGACCCGGAGGTGTCCACCACGACCGAGACGATCACCGAGGGGGCGCGCATCGCGGGCTTGAGGATGCCGGGCAGGCGGCGACGGGAGGGGCGGCTGTAGGTGTAGTCCACCCGGCCCGCCCGCTCGGCCACGGCACGGCGCACGGCGGCGCGCAGCACCCGGTCCCAGGGCACGGTCGGCGGGGCGAGCACCGACGCGGCCCAGCGGGTCAGTCCACCGGGCATGGAGCCTCGGCCCTTGGCGTGCTCGACGGCCTGCACGTCGTGAGCGACCCGACGACGCACGAAGTCACCCTCGGCCGGGCTGACCGGCTCGGCGCTTCCATCGGGCAGGCTGACCCCGGAGGGCAGTTCGCCGGGCACCGGGGGGCACCCGGACCCCGACCCGCACCCGGCTGAGTCGTCGTCGGGCAGGCTCGACCCGTCCGCTCCCTCAGGTGGGACCAGCGCGGCGTAGTAGGTCTCGGCGAGGTCGCCGTCAGGGCAGCCCAACGCGGCCGGGGTCACGCACCCCTCAGGAAGCGGGACACCGGCGGCGATCAGGTCGTCGTTGATTTCGGCGTCCCCGGCCAGATTCCACGCGAGCTGATGCCGTGGGGTGGGCAGGTTCGCGGCGCGGCCAGCGTGGTCGCGCAGCAGGTGCCCGACCTCATGCAGCAGCACGGCGGCGACGGTGGCTGAGTCCCAGCGGCCCTCACCGACCAGCAGGTCGGGGTCCATGTAGAGCCGCCATGACCCATCGACGGCGAAGGTGCCCAAGCCGGGAGAGGCGACCGGCGCAGCGGCGAACAGCGCGTGCATGAAGTAGGGGGCACGCTCGGCCGCGACGAGCCGACCGAGCCTGAACGCCTCCCACTCATCGCCGGTCAGCGCCCGGCTCGCGACGCTCATGCCGCACCGACCGTGCTCAGGCCAGCGGCAGCCAGCACCGGGGCGAACCGTTCGCGCACGGCAGCCGGGACGCGGGCCGAGGAAGGGCGGCACGCGGCCAGTGGCCGGGCAGCAGCGGCAGACACGTCAGGTGCCCCGGCCTCGGCCGCGGCCAGCAGCGGCCCCCACGCCTTGCGCCAGGCCTCCACGGTCCCGGCGCTGGCTGCCCACCCGACGACCGAGGACAGCACCGCCCACACCCGGTCGGGGCGGTCGGCCCAGTCCACCAGCGCTGGGTCCTCGACCACGGCGGCGGGGTCGGGCAGGTCGGCCTGCTCGCACCACGTGAGGAACTCGACCCCGACCCCTTCACCGACCAGCCCGAAGGTCATGCCCTGCCGGGCGGCGGCGTCGTCGTCGCGCACGTTCGCCAGCGCACCGGCCAGCATCGCCCACGTGCGCCGGGAGGGCCACGGCTTGCCGGTGGCCTCGGCGGTGCGCGGGAAGGCGTGCAGGTGCTCGGGCTTGTGCCGGATGAACCCGGTGACCATCGCCTTGACGGCCTCGATCCGGGTCGGGTCGGCGGTGATCGCTCGTGAGGCCGGGGGCGCGGCCCAGCCGACCGTCATCCCGTCCAGCCACTCATCGACCGAGGGACGGAACTCGACGTGGCAGAAGCGGTTGGCCAGCGGCGGCGAAATCTCCCAGCCGTCAGCGGCCCGGTCCGGAGGGTTGGCCCCGGCCACGACCCGCACCCCCACCGGCAGGGTCAGGTCACCGACCGTGCGGTCCAGCGCCAGCGCCAGCATCGCGGCCTGCACGGCCGGAGGGCAGGTGGTCAACTCATCGAGGAACAGATAGCCCGCTCCCTCGGCCGAGAGCCGACGAGCGAACGCGGGCGGGGACAGGATCACCCCGTCGTCGGTCACCAGCGGAAGGCCAGCGACGTCAGCCGGTTCGCGGATCGAACCGAGCACCGTCTCGCACGGCACCCCCTCGGCGGTGGCGATACCGCGCACGAGGCTGGACTTGCCCATGCCCGGATCGGAGAGCAGCAGGACCGGCACGGCGGCACGGCCGCAGGCGTCGATCACGGTGACAGTGGTGGCGAGGTCGCTCATTGCAGAGACACCCCTTTCGGGTCGTCCGGATGGTCAGTCCGGTGTGGTGGTTGGTGTTTCCCAC
>Ga0208693_1001889_pt1 | contig 14391 bp, 14 predicted proteins | sample AD_UKC071_MetaG_FD_184438 | JGI IMG/M metagenome (GOLD analysis project Ga0208693, IMG submission 184438) | Active sludge microbial communities of municipal wastewater-treating anaerobic digesters from USA - AD_UKC071_MetaG (SPAdes) (version 2) | ecosystem: Engineered > Bioreactor > Anaerobic >... | reverse complement strand
AGGTCGAACGCCCGGATGCCGCAAGCCCACCCGGCGAGGTGGGTCGACCCCGTGATCCTCGCCAACGCCGTCTTGCTGACGTTGTAGGCGCTCGCGTCCAGCCCCGGGCGCAGCGCGGCACCGCTGTTGATGTTGATGATCCGCCCACCGCCCTCGTGCAGCATGGCCTCCCCGACGAGCCGGGTCATGAGGTAGGCCCCGAGCACGTTGACCTCCTGGACCTGCCACCACTCGTCGGGGTCGGAGGCGAGGACGTCGACCTCGGTGTCGATGACGCCAGCGTTGTTGACGAGCACGTCGATGCGCCCCTGGCGCTCGAGGATCTCCGCGACCCAGGCGCTGACCGCCGCCCGATCGCTCACCGGGGCGGTTGCCGTGGACCCGCGCTCGACGGAGTACCCGGCATCCTCCAAGGCGTCGGCGACGTGGCGGCCGATGCCGCGCGACGCGCCGGTGACCACCGCGACGAGGTGCCCGCCCCGACCGTCGTCGGTGACGGGTTCGGGGGTCACCTCACCGTCGTCGTCGACCGGCACCTCGACGGGGGTGCTCACGCGCGCTGCACCGCTCCGACGGCCTGCGCCGCCGCCGCCAGGGCACGGTCACGCAGGCCGCTCACCTCGTCGGTGGTCAGCGTGCGGTCCGGCGCCCGGAAGGTGAGCCGGTAGGCCAGGGACTTGCGCCCCTCGCCGACCTGGTCGCCGCGGTAGACGTCGAACAGGGTGAGGGACTCCAAGGTCTCCCCGGCACCACCGCGCAGCGCCTGCGCCACCCGTGCCGCCGGGACGTCCTCGTCGATGACGACGGCGACGTCACTCTGCGCGAGCGGGAAGGTGTGCACCGTGCGGGCCTGTGGGGTCCCTTCCGAGGCCGTCGTCAGCACGTCGAGGTCGAGCTCGCCGCCGACCGCCCGGGCCGGCAGTCCGAGGGCGGCCACGGCCTTCGGGTGCAGCTCACCGACGTGACCGACGAGGGTCCCGTCGCTCAGCGTGATCCGGGCACAGCGGCCGGGGTGGAACGGGGCCGCGGTGTCGGCCACGACCTCGATCGCCACCCCGAGGGCCTCACCGAGGGTGCGCGCGAGGTCGACGACGTCGGTGACGTCGGCCGGACGGCCCGGCCCCCACCAGCCGGCGCGCTCGCGCTCGCCGGCGAGCAGGAAGGCGACGTGGCGCGGCTGCGGCGGCACGGCATCCCGGATCGCCGCCAGGGTCTCGGCGGAGGGGTGGATGCCGACGTCCTCGGTGGGCGCCGCCGCCTGCGGCCCGTCGAGCGCGACGACGAGCCCCAGCTCGAACAGGCCGACGTCGCGGCTGCCGCGGGCGACGTTGCGCCGCAGGGCGTCGACGAGCGTCGCGAGCAGGCGGGTGCGCATGAGCGGTGCCTCCTCGGACAACGGGTTGGCCAGGCGCACCGTGCGAGCCACCTCGGCCTCGACGTCGAGCCCCAGGTCGGCGAAGCGGTCGGCACCGACGAACGGGGCGCTCCACACCTCGGACAAGCCCTGTCCGGCCAGGACGTCGGCGACGAGGCGCCGGGTGCGCTGGGCGTGGGTGAGCCCCGCGCCTCCGGGCGGTGTCGGCACGATCGACGGGATGCCGTCGTACCCGGCGATGCGGGCAACCTCCTCGACGAGGTCCTCGGCGGTCGTGAGATCAGGGCGCCACGTCGGCGGGATGACCGTCAGCAGGTGACCCTCCCGAGTCACCGAACAGCCGATGGACGACAGGATCGACACGACCTCGCTCTCGAGGTAGACGATCCCGACGATCTTGGACGGGAAGTCGACGTGCATCGTCACGGGGTCCGGTGCCGCCGGGCTGCCGACGTCGGTGACCTCGGGGTCGGCCACTCCCCCGCCGTGCTCGACGAGGAGATCCACGGCGAGCTGGGCTGCGGCGGCGGCGAGCGCCGGGTCGACGCCTCGCTCGAACCGGCGCGAGGCCTCGCTGGGCAGCTTGTGGGCCCGAGCGGTGCGGGCGATGCTCACCGCGTCGAAGTGGGCCGCCTCGATGAGCACGTTCCGGGTGGTCGCACCGACCTCGGTCTCCGCCCCACCCATCACGCCGGCGATTGCGATCGCGCGCTCGCCGTCGTGGTCGGTGATCAGCAGGTCGCCCTCACCCAGGCTGCGCTCGGCGTCGTCGAGCGTGGTGAGCCGTTCGCCGGCCCGGGCCCGCCGCACCACGATGGGCCCCTGGAGGGTGTCGAGGTCGAAGGCGTGCAGCGGCTGGCCGAGCCCGAGCATGACGTAGTTCGTCACGTCGACCGGCAACGAGATGGGGCGCATGCCGGCCTCGGTGAGCCGGGTCGCCATCCAGCGCGGCGTCGGCGCGGAGACGTCGATGTTCCGCACGATGCGGGCGACGTAGCGGTCGCAACCGGCCCGGCCCCGGATCGGGGCCTGGTCGTCGAGGACGACGGGGAAGCCGCCCTCGGTCGCGGCGGGGGCCGCGGCATCCAGAGCGGTGACCGGGTCGGTGAAGGCGGCCCGGGTGGCGTGCCCGTACTCGCGGGCGATGCCGCGCACCGAGAAGCAGTAGCCGCGGTCGGGGGTGACGTTGACCTCGACGGTCTCGCGGTCGAGCCCGAGCAGCGGGAGCGCGTCCGTGCCGGGGGTGAGCGTGGCCAGGGTGGCCTCGTCGCCGGCGAACCTCTTCGTCAGGACGAGGATGCCGTCGTGGTCGTCCCCGATCCCCAGCTCGCGCTCGGAGCAGATCATCCCGGCCGAGACGTGGCCGTAGGTCTTGCGCGCACTGACGGTGAGCGGCCCCATCGGGGTGGTGAGCACGCCGCCGGGCAGGATGACGACGACGAGGTCCCCGGCATCGAAGTTGTGCGCACCGCACACGACACCCTGGGGCTCTCCGGTGCCGTTGGCGTCACCGACGTCGACGGTGCACCAGTTGATCGTCTTGCCGTTCTTCTGCGGCTCGGGGGTCTTGGTCAGCACCCGGCCGACGACGAGGGGGCCGGTGACACCACCGGTGTGCAGGCCCTCCTCCTCGAGACCCACGCGCACGAGGTCGGCGGCGATCTGCTCACCCGTGGCGTCGTGGGGAACCGCGGCGTACTCGCGCAGCCAGTCGATGGGAACGCGCATCAGATCTCCATCCCGAACTGTGCGTCGAAGCGCACGTCACCTTCGATCATGTCCCGCATGTCGCTGACCCCGGTGCGGAACATCAGGGCGCGGTCGATCCCCATGCCGAACGCGAACCCCGTGTAGCGGTCGGGGTCGACCCCGCAGGCCGTCAGCACGTTGCGGTTGACCATCCCGCAGCCACCCCACTCGATCCAGCCGGTGCCCTTGCACGTGCGGCAGGCCGGGTCCTCGCCACGGCAGACGAAGCAGCGCAGGTCCATCTCGGCGCTCGGCTCGGTGAAGGGGAAGTAGCTCGGGCGCAGTCGTGTCGTGATGCCCTCACCGAACAGCTCGGTGGCGAGGCGGTCGAGGGTGCCCTTGAGGTGGGCCATCGTGATGCCCTCGTCGACGGCCAGTCCCTCCACCTGGTGGAAGGCCGGCATGTGCGTGGCGTCGAGCTCGTCGGTGCGGAACACCCGACCGATCGCCGCGACGTAGACCGGCACGCCACGCTCGAGCAGGGTGCGGGCCTGCACCGGCGAGGTGTGGGTGCGCAGCACGAGCCCACCCTCGGGCGGGTCGACGTAGAAGGTGTCCTGCATCTGGCGGGCCGGGTGGTCGGCATCGAAGTTCAGTGCGTCGAAGTTGAACCACTCGGCCTCGATCTCGGGGCCCTCGGCGATCTCCCAGCCCATGCCGACGAACAGGTCGGCGATGCGCTGGCTCATCAGCTCGATCGGGTGCCGGCGACCCAGTGGGCGGCGACCCGAGGGCAGCGTCACGTCAACCGCCTCGTCGGTGAGGATCCGCTCGTCACGCTCGATCTCGAGCTCACCCTGACGGGCCGTGAACGCCTGCGCCACGCGCCCGCGAGCCTGCCCGACGCGCTTGCCGGCCTCGGCCTTGGCGCTCGGCGGCAGGGCTCCGATCTCTCGATTGGCCAGGGCCAGGGGGCTCTTGTCCCCCTGGTGCGCGGTGCGGGCGGCCTTGAGCTCGTCGAGCGAGGTCGCGGCCGCAGCCGCAGCGAGGGCCTCGGTGACGGCCTCCTCGATGGCGTGCGGATCCAGCGCGGCGACCTCGACGGGGTCGTAGCTGGTGTTCGGTCCAGACATGGGGTCCACTTCAGGGCAGGTTGGGGTGGTCTTCGGGCGGCCCCGAGTCTAGGTTGCGGATGCCGTGGCTCGCCGCACGGATACCGCCGTGAGACCCAGCGCGGCCACCACGACGCCCACGGCGGCCACCACGACGAAGCCGGCCCCGGGCCCGCCCCGGTCGATGGCCAAGCCAGCCAAGGGTGCCCCGACGGCCCCACCGGTGGTCATGAACGAGCCGTGCCAGCCCATGGCCTCGCCGCGCACCTGCGCGGGCACGATCCGGCTGGCCTGGTCGATGGTCGCCGTGATCGTCGGCGCACACAGCAGGCCGGCGACGAAGCCGGACGCGGCCAGCTGGACGGTCGAGGAGGCCAGTGCCATGGGGAAGGTGGCGGCCGCCAAGCCGGCGAGCAGCCAGAACGCCGAGATGGGCCGGTGCAGCGCCCCGTAGAGCAAGCCACCGATGAGTGACCCCAGCCCCCACACCGCGAGCACGAGACCGATCTGCCCCTCCGCGGCGATGTCGCGCATGACGGCGATGATCGCGATGTCCGACCCCGCCAGCACGACGGTGGTCGCCGTCGCAGCCAGGCACACCGCGAGGAACGGCAGCCGGAACCACGTCCGGCTGCTGGCGCGGGCGGTGCCGACCACCGCCTCACCCTCACCGCGCAACGGCGGGTCGACGACGTACATGAGGATGCCCGCACCCACGCCGAGCATCTGGATCCAGAACAGCACCCACGAGGTGTCCCACACCGTCGCCGCCCAGACGGCGACCGCCGGGGCGACGATGAACGACAGCTCGACCGCCACCGCATCCAACGAGATCGCCGTGCGGCGCTCCCCCTCCCCGACGGCGGCGATGACGGCCTGCCGGGTGATGGAGAACGTCGGGATGACGAACAGGCCCGCGAGCACCGCGAGACCCAGCAGCAGGTAGTAGCCGACGAACGGGGCGATGCTCCAGCACACGAGGGCGACGAGGATCGAGGGCAGCACCACGCGCCGCAGGCCGTACCTGTCGAGCAAGCGCCCGCGCCAGGGCCCGCTGACGGCGATGGCGACCGTTGCCGCGGCGGCAAGCACGCCCGCCGCGGTGTAGCTGCGATCCAGGGACGACACGACGTGGATGGTCAGCAGGACGGTGCTCGCGAACACCGGCATCCGCACGAGGGTGCCCAGGACGAGTGCGGTTCGCAGCGGCTTGCTCCGAAGCGCCCGCCGGTACGGGGCGAAGGACACGGCGGGCACCGGGACACTGTGTCACCGAATGGCCAGACTGACGACTCGGAGGCACTGACAGCGCGCCGGCGCCGAGGGTTGGGTCCCGTCCGGGACGAGGAGGACCGCCCCCACGAGATGTCCCGCGACTTCTGGTCACCGGTGGAGCCGCTCGTCGGCGAGGACGTGCCCTTCCCGTACTTCTCGCCGTGGACAGCCGTCGGCGCGCTGGGGGTGCGGCTGTTCTCCGTCACTCCTTTCCAGGTGCTGGCCGTCTTCGCCGTGGTGTCCCCCCTGGTCCTGGTCCACTCGCTGCACCGCCTCGTGCGCGCCGTGAGTCCCGCTCCGTGGGCCCCCGTTGCCGTGCTGGCGGCACTCCTGACGGTCTGGGGGACCAGAGCGTTCTTCTGGAGCGGATTCCTCAGCCTCAACACCCTCGTCGTCGGGTCCTCGTGGCCCAGCGTCCTCGCGACCGCGTTCTGGTTCTACCTGTGGGCCGCCGTCTGGACCAGCACCCGGATGACTCGGGGGTTGATCGCGACGCTGCTCGTCGTTCCCGGTGTGCTGCTGTTGTTCCACCCGTTCACGTTCCTCAGCGCTGCCACGGCCTGCGCCATCACGGTGCTCCTGCGCTGGCCACGACAGCGGTGGCTCTCGGGCGCAGTGCCGTCCTTGATCTCGGTCGGCCTGGCCGCCCTCTGGCCGTGGATCTCCCTGGGGGATCTTCTCGACAACCCACGCGGGTTCGACGGGTTCCACGTGTTCTTCTACGACGACGTGATGGCGAAGTTCGGGCTCCTCCTCCTCACGATCCCGGCCATCGTCCTTCGGCTCGGTCGACAGCGCACCGACCCTCTTGGTTGGTCGGTGCTCGCAGGCGTCGGCATCTGGGCCGCCGGAGGCGTGCTCCACGTCGAGTCCCTGGGCAGGGTGATTCCCCTCGCGTCAACGGCCGCGGCGGTGGCCCTCGGCGTGGCCGCGGCCGAGGCACTGCAACCCGCGGATGCCGGCTCGACAGGCACCGCTCGACCCCGCGGCGCGTCGGCCGCGCGCAGTGTCGTCGTGCTGGCCTGGGTCGTCGCCGTGGCTGTGGGCAGCATGACCCAGTCCAACGCGTGGAGCCGCATCACCGTCGACGACGCGGCCCGTCGCAACCCCGATGACGGCACCCACCTCATCTCGCCGTATCCGGTCGTCACCGATCTGTGGGCCTCGATCCCGTCCGGTTCGGTCGTCGTGGCGAGGGACCCGCGAGTCGCGCGGCAGCTACCGGCCTCCGGACTGTTCTCGGTGGCGCCCCAGTGGCCCAGCCCAGGAGTCACGGACACCCCCCGGCGTGTCGATGACGAGGCGGCGATCCTCAGTGCCAAGACGTCTCCAGAACTGCGCGAGGAACTGCTGACCCGCTATGACGTCGGCTGGATCGTGTGGCCGGACGCCAAGAAGACACCGACCTGGTTGGCTGAGCTCGGCGTGCCGCTCGACAGCGTGGCCGGTCAGACGCTGTACGACGTGCGCTGACCCGCCCGGGTCGGCTGTCGTGCTCGGTTCAGATGTCGCGGTCGGGAAAGGTCGCGCGCAGCTGAGCCCCGCCCCCTGGTGCCTGCTCGGCGACGATCACCCCGCCATGGGCCTCGACCAGGCCCCGCACGAGGTAGAGCCCGAGCCCGGTGCCCTGCTTCGCGCCGTCCTGCCAGAACCGGGAGAACGCCAGCTCACGGTGCTGCGGGTCGATGCCGTCGCCGTCATCGGCCACGAGGACGTCGACCGCTGGCGCGCCGTCGAGCTCACCGGCCCGTGCGGCCAGGCGAACCGTGCCCCGACCGTGGATGACAGCGTTCTCGACGAGGTTGGCGACGATCTGCTCGAAACGGTCCGGATCGGCCCACACCGGACCAAGGTCGTCCGGCACGTCGACGACGAAGCGCTCGGCGTCGGCATCCGCGGGGGCATCCGCACCCGACGCGATGCGACGCTGGGCGTGCGCCCGAAGCACGGCGGCGACGTCCAGGGGCTGCGGGTGCACGGTCAGGTGCCGCGTGTTGATCCGGGAGACGTCGAGCAGTTCGGTGATCAGCCGGGTGACGCGGTCCGCGTCGGCCTCGATGGTCTCGAGCATGAGGCGCTTCTGGTCATCGGTCAGCCGGTCCCAGTTGCGCAGCAAGGTGGCGGAGAAGCCCTTGACGCCGGTGAGCGGCGAGCGCAGCTCGTGCGCCACCGTGGTGAGCAGGGCCGCCGTCTCGTTCTCGGCGCGACGCCGCGACTCCGCGTCCCGAAGCCCCAGGACCACCGCCTCCACGGGCTCCCCCTGAGCCGGACGCACGTACTTCGCGGTGACGAGGACCTCGCGCCCCGAGGGCAGGACGAGCAGGCGCTCGCGGTGTCCCTTGCGGGTGGGCAGACCGTTCCACGGGTCCGTGAGGTCCCACCACGAGGCACCCGCGTGGTCCTGGAGCGGCAGGACCTCCCGGACGTCACCGCCGATGGCGTCCTCGACGCGCACGCCGGTGATGCGCTCGGCGCAGGAGTTCATGAAACGCACCGTGCGCTCGGGCCCGACCGCCGCGACGAGGCCGTCGGGCAGGAACTCGAGACCGTTGACGACGAGGTCATCGGGGACCCGGAAGGGGTGCGCCATGCGGGGCACGTTACCCCGCGGTGGTGACACCCTCGCGCCGCGGTCGCTGACCCGCCGACGCGTACAGGCAGACCGTCGCCGCCATGGCGAGGTTGAGCGATTCGGCGCGGCCGTGGATCGGCACCCGGACGACCTCGTCGCAGGCGTCGCGAACCTCGTCGGGCAACCCCCAGGCCTCGTTGCCCATCACCCAGCAGTGCGGCGCCGTGAGGTCGGCATCCGGAAGGAGCGTGGCGCCCGCCCCGTCTGCGGCCAGGGTGCGGATGCCGTGAGCACGCAACGTCTCCAGCGTCGCCTCGACGTCGAGACCCGTCACCACGGGCAGGTGGAACAACGAACCGGCCGTGGAGCGCACGACCTTCGAGGAGTGGATGTCGACCGACGCACTGGAGACGAGCACGGCGTCGGCGCCCGCCGCATCGGCACCGCGGATGACGGTGCCGGCGTTGCCGGGGTCACGCACGTTCGTCAGCAGCACGAGCAGGCGTGGGTGGGCGTCGAGGACCGCCGCGAGAGCGTCAGCAGGCCCCACGGCATCCGCCCCTTCGTCACTGTCCACGACGTCGACCACGGCGAGGACCCCTTGGGGGGCGTCGGTCTCGGCCATCGCCGCGAGGACCTCGGCGCTCACCTCGTGCACCCAGAGCTTGGCGGCTCGGGCGGGCTCCACGATGTCGAGGGCATAGCGCTCGAGGGCTTCAGAGGTGACGTAGACGTCACGAACCCGGGCTGCGGCATACCTCACCGCCTCCCGGACCCCCTGGGGCCCTTCGACGGCGAAGCGGCCGGTGCGCTCACGCACCGACCGCTTCGACAGCGCTCGAACCGACCGGACCCGCTCGGCGCGGGGATTGGTCAGCATCGGCAGGACGCTCAGGCGTCAGCCTTGGCGGGCTCACGAGCCGGCTGGTTGGCCTTGGAGATCTCGACGAGCGCGGTGAACGCGGCGGCGTCGTTGACGGCCAGCTCGGCCAGCATGCGACGGTCGACCTCGACCTCAGCGGCCTTCAGGCCCTGGATGAACCGGTTGTAGGTCATGCCGTTCGCGCGGGCCGCAGCGTTGATGCGCTGGATCCACAGGCGACGGAAGTCACCCTTGCGGGCGCGACGGTCGCGGTAGCTGTAGCCCAGGCTGTGCTGGACCTGCTCCTTGGCCTTGCGGTACAGGCGCGAGCGCTGCCCGCGGTAACCGCTGGCCCGCTCGAGGACAACCCGGCGCTTCTTCTGGGCGTTGACCGCCCGCTTCACGCGTGCCACGTGAGTACTCCTTGCTTCTCTACGAAAATCTGGGGGTGGACGGCGTCAGCGGCCGAGGAGCTTCTTGACCTTCTTGAGGTCGCCCTTGGACACGAGAACGTCCTTGCTGAGGGCGCGAGCCTTCTGCGGGGTCTTCTCGTGGAACTTGTGGACGTGACCGGCCTGCTCGCGCATGACCTTGCCGCTGCCGGTGACCCGGAAGCGCTTCTTGGCGCCGCTGTGCGTCTTGTTCTTCGGCATGGTGCCGATCTCCTTGCGTTGGTCGTTCCAGCGTGTCTGTGGTGCTGGTGCTTCGGTGGTGCAGTCTTCGGGGCCGGTCAGGCCTTGGGCTTCGGGGTCGCCCGCGGCTTCGGGGCGGCCTTCGGCTTCGGTGCCGCGGCCTGCGGCTTGGGGGCCGCGGTCGGCTTGGCAGCAGCCGGCGTGGGTGCCGGTGCAGCGGCGGGTGCCTCGACCTCGGCTGCCAGGGCCGGGGCCGGGGCGTCTTCGGCGGCAGGGGCTTCGGCCACGGGGGCCTCGACGACCGGGGCGGCCTCGACGACGGCGGCGGGAGCCACGAACGCCTCGGCCTCGCGGACCTCGGCCTCGATGCTCTGCTCGGGTGCACTGGCTGCTGCGCTGCCCTCGTCACGACGGCGACGCTGCTCGGCCATGGCCTGCGCCTTCTTCTTCGTCGGCGCGATGACCATGACCATGTTGCGGCCGTCCTGCTTGGGCGAGGACTCCACGATGCCGAGCTCGGCGATGTCCTGCGCCAGTCGCTGGAGCAGGCGGTAGCCCAGTTCGGGACGGGACTGCTCCCGACCGCGGAACATGATCGTCACCTTGACCTTGTCGCCACCCTTGAGGAACCGCTCGACGTGGCCCTTCTTGGTGCCGTAGTCGTGCGGGTCGATCTTCGGGCGGAGCTTGATCTCCTTGATGACCGTGTTGACCTGGTTCTTGCGCGCTTCGCGTGCCTTCATGGCGGCTTCGTACTTGAACTTGCCGAAGTCCATGAGCTTGGCAACCGGCGGCTTGGCCATCGGTGCCACCTCGACGAGGTCAAGGTCTGCCTCCGCGGCGAGGCGCAGAGCGTCCTCGACGCGCACGATGCCGACCTGCTCGCCGTTCGGGCCGACCAACCGCACCTCGGGAACCCGGATGCGGTCGTTGATGCGTGGCTCGCTGATGTGCTTCTCCTTCGATCACGATCGTTGCGCTGATGCCGGTGGGCACGAGAAAGGCTCCTCGCGACACGTGCACGAGGAGCCTGGATCTTCCGATTCCGAACCGATCCGCCACACAGCCGATGCCGTCGCCACACCCTCGCGGGTTCGGCGCGACCACAGTGCGTCGCAGACCTGTTGGACCCGGCAACCTGATGGTTGACGCGGGTGGAAGCTGGGCTTCTCTTGCACACCCCCCGTAAGGGAGGTCGGTCAGCGGTCAACACTACCAGCGACCCGGCATCCGCCGAAATCGGCTCGTGGTCAGCGGATGCGGAAGGCCAGCCCGTCGATGCGCGCCCTCAGCTCACCGTCGGTCGCGAGCTTCTCGCCGACGCGGGTCGCCACGGCCCGCACGGCCTCGGGGCCCAGACCGGGGCGAAGGTCGAGCACGACACCGAGCACCCCCTCGCCTCGCGGGTTGCCCTCCTCGATCTCGGATGCCGTGACGTCGGGTTCGTCGCGCAGCGCGGCGGTGACGCTGGCGGCGACGAACGGGTCGGTGTGCGCCGGCACCCACCGACGCTGTTGGGCCAGTGCCCACACCATCGAGGGACGCAGGACCCGGGTGGCCGGGCCTGCGACGTCGACGACGATGACCTCGCACCCCTCGGACACGGCCGCCTGGCCGGCCCGCGCAGGGGTCACCGGCACCGGACGGGCCTCGGGGTCCCAGGCGGCGACGGCCTCGATGCCGGAGAAGACCGGCAGGGCACGCATGCCGTCGGGGGCGACGAGCGTCACGGCCGCGAGGTCGACCTGGCTGTCGACGGCGTGCTCCCCCGAGGTGTCGACCTCGGTGGGTTCGGCGACGATCGGCACGAGGAAGCGACCCGCCTCGACGGCCGCCATGAGGGCGACGTCGTCGCCGGGGGCGGCCAGTGCGGCGAGCAGCGCCGGATCGGCCGCGCCGGTGTCGGTGTCGAACCCGCTCGGCGAGAGCTCACGAGCGGCCCACGGCAGGTCCGCGGAGTCGGTGGCCTCGCCCGCGGGTGCGTGCAGGGGGTGGTGCTCGTGCTCGCGCGGGTTGGTCATGCCCGGCCGGCGACGTCGAGCGCCTGGGGCAGCGTGAAGGCCCCGCAGTACAGGGCCGAGCCGATGATCGCGCCCTCGACCCCGTCACCCACGAGACCACGGATGGCCACGATGTCCTCGATGGTGGACACCCCACCGGAGGCGATGACGGGACGGTCGGTGCGGGCACACACGTCCCGCAGCAGGTCGAGGTTCGGGCCCTGGAGCATCCCGTCCTTGGCGACGTCGGTGATGACGTAGCGGGCGCACCCCTCGGCGTCGAGGCGCGCGAGGGTCTCCCAGAGGTCGCCGCCCTCCTGCGTCCAGCCGCGGGCGGCCAGGGTCGTGCCGCGCACGTCGAGGCCGACCGCGACCCGGTCACCGTGCTCCGCGATGGCCCGCGCGGTCCATTCGGGGTTCTCCAGCGCCGCCGTGCCGACGTTGACCCGACGGCATCCGGTCGCGAGCGCGCGCTCGAGGCTCTCTGCATCGCGGATACCGCCGCTCATCTCGACGTCGATGTCGAGCGTTCCGACGATGCTCGCGAGCAGGTCCGCGTTGGAGCCGCGACCGAAGGCAGCGTCGAGGTCGACGAGGTGCAGCCACTGCGCCCCCTGCTCCTGCCAGGCCAACGCGGCCTGCAGCGGGTCACCGAAGTCACCGCCGGTGCCTGCCACCCCCTGCACGAGCTGGACGGCCCGCCCGCCGACGACGTCGACGGCAGGCAGGAGCTGCAGGATGGGCTGGCTGGTCACGAGGGGTCCTCCGCGGCGTGGTCGAGCAGATCTGGGGGCGGTGCCCAGTCTGCCGGATCGGGTCGTAGGGGTCGGACCCCGTTCGTCAGAGGGAACGCACCCAGTTGCGCAGCAGGGCCAGCCCGGCCTCGCCGGACTTCTCCGGGTGGAACTGCGTCGCCGTCAGGGGGCCGTTCTCGACCGCGGCGATGAACCGCTCGCCGTGGGTCGCCCACGTGACGCGGGGTGCCACTGCCGCGAACGGGCCGTCCGAGGCCTCGAGGGCCCAGGTGTGGGCGGCGTAGGAGTGCACGAAGTAGAACCGCTCGTCGGCGATGCCCTCGAACAGCACGCTCCCCGGTGCGACCTCGACGGCGGACCAGCCCATGTGCGGCACCACCGGGGCCCGCAGCCGCTCCACGGTGCCCGGCCACTCCCCCACCCCGGCCAGGGGCGTCGCGCTGGGCTCGCTCGACCCCTCGAACATCACCTGCATGCCGACACAGACGCCGAGGACGGGACGACCACCTGACAGGCGCTGGTCGATGATCCGCGGCCCGTCGGCGGCAATGAGCCCGGCCATGCAGGCGTGGAAGTTGCCGACGCCCGGCACGAAGAGCCCGTCGGCAGCCAGGGCGGCGTCACGGTCACCGGTGAGGCTGACCTCGGCACCGACGTGCTCCAGCGCGCGCACGGCGCTGCGGATGTTGCCGCTGCCGTAGTCGAGCACGACGACACGGGCACTCATCGGCCACTCACCTCGGCCCGGTGCGCGGCCTCCTCGGCCATGAGGCGGTCGAAGGTCATGACGCCGCGCACCGAGGGCTCGACGTCGTGGGCGCCGTCGCTGTCGCCGCGCACCAGCAGGTCGCGGCCGGGGAGCCCGAGCAGACCGAGAACGGTCACGAGCAGGTCAACCGGTGCGCCGGTGCCGGAGCGCAGTACCTCGGCCACGACCTCCTCGCGAACCCGCCCGGACGCACCGGCCACGGAGAGCAACAGCGGCAACCGCAGCGGTGTGAGGGAGGGCGTGGGGACGACACCGGTGCCCGGCTCCCACACGAGCCAGTGGATGTGGGAACGCAGCCCGGGTGGCTGGACCGTGATGGCAGCCCGGCCGTGCACGTCGAAGAACCCCAGCGCGGGTCGTGCCCGGCGTGGCGCGGGGCGGGCCGCGAGCAGTTCGAGGCCGACGTCGTAGGGGGCCACGCTGCGGGCGCGTTCCTCGGCCAGGGTGATGCCGGTCCAGGCCCCGAACGGGGCGACGGTCACCGCCACCAGACCTCGTCGAAGCCACCGGTTGACGGCGGCCGGAGGCAGGCGCACGAGAACCAGCCCGTGCCCCTGCCCCGTGCGCGCGACGCCGGCCACGGGCTAGAGCGCACCCTTCGCGCTCGGGATCCCCTCGACCCTGGGGTCGCGGGCGACCGCGGCACGCAGAGCGCGCGCCAGCGCCTTGAACTGGGCCTCGACGACGTGGTGGGGGTCGCGACCGCCGAGCACCCGCACGTGCAGGGCGATCTGGGCGTGGAAGGCGAAGGACTCGAGCACGTGACGGGTGAGCGAGCCCACGTAGTGGCCGCCGATGACGACGTACTGCTGGCCCTCGGGCTCCCCCTCGTGCACGCAGTAGGGCCGGCCGGCGACGTCGACGACCGCGAGCACGAGCGCCTCGTCGAGGGGCACCGTGGCGTCACCGAAGCGGGCGATCCCGCTCTTGTCCCCGAGGGCCTCGCGCACGGCCTGTCCGAGGACGATCGCGACGTCCTCGACGGTGTGGTGCGCATCGATGTGGGTGTCGCCCGTGGCCGTGACGCTGAGGTCGATCAGCGAGTGCTTGGCCAGGGAGAGCAGCATGTGGTCGTAGAAGGGCACGCCGGTGTCGACCTGACCGCGGCCGCTGCCGTCGAGGTCGACGGTCACCTCGACGGTGCTCTCGGAGGTCCCACGACGCACCGTGGCGGTACGAGGGGCTGGCGCGCTGCTCACGGTCGGGCTCCTGTGCTGAGGGTCATGGGCGTGCTGGCGGTGCGGTGCTGCGGTGCGAGGTCGGACATCGCCTGCAGGAAGGCGGTGGTCTCCTGCGGCGTGCCGGCCGTGACACGAAGATAGTGGGCGATGCCGACGTCACGGACGAGGA
>Ga0208693_1001881_pt1 | contig 14430 bp, 10 predicted proteins | sample AD_UKC071_MetaG_FD_184438 | JGI IMG/M metagenome (GOLD analysis project Ga0208693, IMG submission 184438) | Active sludge microbial communities of municipal wastewater-treating anaerobic digesters from USA - AD_UKC071_MetaG (SPAdes) (version 2) | ecosystem: Engineered > Bioreactor > Anaerobic >... | reverse complement strand
AGAAGGAATGGTTGGGCAAAATAATTTTCCCTTTGGGAGTGTGGACAAAGGCCGAAGTAAAAGATAAGGCTAAAGGGATCTTTGGAGACATGTTCAGCGATGTCCGAGAAAGTGTAGACCTATGTTTTTTAAGCGAGCGAAAAACTTTAAGGAATTTTATCTCTGCCAAGATAAGGGCAAAAAAAGGTCCCATAATATCCTCGCAAGGCGATTTTCTTGGATGCCACGAAGGAGCAATCTTTTATACAGTTGGACAAAGGGAAGGATTGGGGTTATCAAATGGGCCATGGTATGTATTAAGCATTAAGGAGCATGATAACACTTTAATAGTTGGTAGAAAAGAAGATTTATATAGGCGAACTGTAAAATGCTTTAATCCCCATTGGCTCGAAAGACCAGAAACTGGAGAAGTATATACAGCACAACATAGGTACAAAACGACACCTAAGCCTGTTGTATTATCCTGCCTTGACAATGATCAATTTATAGTCGAAGCACTTGAAACTCCCTTTTGGGGTGTTGCACCTGGCCAATCGCTAGTAATCTACGATGGAGAAATCGTCATGGGCGGGGGTATTATAGCTGATTCCACCAATTCCAGCAGTAAAAGAAATTTGAAGCTTAAAGGAGGTAAGAACACATGTCATCTTTGCTAGAGGAAAAAAGAGTGCCTAAGGAGTCGCTCCGCTTCAAATCTCCTATTGAAAAGTTCGACTTTATCACCACGGCAGATCTCGTTAGTGATAAAAGACTAATAGGCCAAGAAAGGGCGGCAAAATCGGTTTCTTTTGGGTTGTCACTCGACAAGAAAGGGTACAACATATTTGTAGTGGGCAATCCCGGAAGCGGCCGCATGACCTATGCCATGAGGCAAATTGAAGCGAGGGCAAAAAAATTGCCTGCTCCGGATGACTGGCTTTACGTGCACAATTTCGATAATCCAAGCTCGCCAATGGAAATAAACATGCCCGCAGGAGAAGGTAAAAGGTTTGCCCGATCAATAACGGAAGTTATTGAGGAGCTCAAATCGACCTTAAGCAAGGCTTTTGAGGATAGTCAGTACGAGGATGCAAAGGCTCAACTTGTCAAGGAATTTCAAGAACAAGTTAACGAATTGATGGAGCGTTTAAGAAATATAGCTCAACAGAACGGATTCATCATAAAACGCACCCCGCAAGGCTTCGTAAACATACCGCTGGTCAAGATTGAGCAAGAGGGCAAGGTAGTGTACAGAGAAATGCAGCAAGAAGAGTTTGAGGCCCTTTCAGATGAAGAACGAAAAAGGTTGCAAGAGATATCAGAAAAGATATCCCAACACACCTTAGATACCTTAAGAAGAATTAGAGATCTCGAGAAGGGATTAAAGGATCGGATTAGAGAGCTAGAAAGAAACATCTCACGTAATGCCATAAACCCCATTTTAAATGAGGTCAGGGAAAAGTACGCAAAATCGGAAAAGCTGTCGAAATGGCTCGATTCCATGGAGGAAGACGTGATCAAAAACTTCAACATTTTCGTCGCTGCTGCAAGAGATGAAAGCATAGAAGTGGATTTTGGGAAATATATGGTCAATGTCTTTGTCAGCAACGACCCGGACGAAGGCGCGCCGGTGGTCAGGGAATCTAACCCCACATACTACAATCTAATGGGTAAGGTGGAATATGAAAGCAGACAAGGTCATCTTTATACGGACTTTAGAAAAATAGTTGCCGGCGCAATTCACAGGGCAAATGGCGGATACTTAGTCCTTGAGGCAGAGGAATTATTAAGGCAGTACTTGTCTTACGATGCGCTAAAACGCGCCCTTAAAGATGACCAATTGACCATAGAAAACCTGGGAGAACAGCTCGGATTTATACCCGTTTCCTCCCTGAGACCCGAGCCAATTCCATTAAACATCAAGGTTGTGATCGTAGGTACTCGACTAATTTACTACTTGCTGAGCTTATATGACAAGGAATTCTCTGAACTTTTTAAAATAAAGGCGGACTTTGACGTGGATATGCCGCGAAACGAAGCCACTGAATACGATATGGCTATCTTTGTAGCAGAATACACGCAACAGGAAAACTTACTTCCCTTTGATAGGGAGGCAGTGGGCGAAGTAATAGAATTTGCCTCTCGATTGGCAGATCATCAACGTCGAATGACAACGCAAATGAATAAAATAACAGAGGTATTGATCGAGGCAACGGCTTGGGCCAAAGAAGAGGACAAAGAAGTAGTAGAAGCTACACACGTTCGAAAGGCAGTTAGCGAGATGCGTTATCGAGTCAGTTTAATAGAAGATCGCATGTTTAAGGCCTTTGAGGATGGAATCCTTCGCGTTGAAGCCGATGGCGAAAGGGTTGGGCAGATAAATGGACTTACCGTTATAGGCATGAGGGATCACACTTTTGGCCATCCGGTAAGGATCACATCCAACGTCTATATGGGACAAGAAGGGGTCGTTAACATCGAAAGAGAGGTCAAACTTACAGGGCCCATTCATAACAAAGGTTTAATGATACTTTCAAGCTACTTGGGCAAAAAATACGCCCAGGACATGCCGTTAACTTTATCGGCAAGGATCGCCTTCGAGCAAACTTACGAGGAAATAGAAGGCGATAGTGCTTCCTCGACGGAGTTATACTGTTTACTGTCGTCTCTTTCCAATTACCCGCTCAAGCAGGGCATCGCAGTCACCGGTTCGGTAGATCAATTTGGTAACATTCAACCCATTGGAGGGGTAAACGAAAAGATCGAGGGATTTTTTAGGTACTGCAAACTCCGTGGCTTGACAGGTAAGCAGGGTGTTGTGATCCCTAAACAGAATTTAATTCACTTGATGCTAGATCATGAGGTTATAGAGGCCGTAGAAAATGGTGAATTCAACATATGGGCAATAGAGACCGTCGATCAGGGTCTAGAAATTTTGACGGGCGTTCCAGCAGGCGTACCCGATGAATCAGGTGAATATCCCAAAGATTCTGTTCATGGCAAGGTCAAGGAAAAACTTAGATCTCTTATGGAAGAGGCAGCGAAACTTAGAAGGAAACTCCGAAAAAAAGAAAAAGATGAGAACGATGAAGAAAATGATGAAAAAAATAATGATGAAAAAGAATAAAACAAAGTCAGAAGTCGCTCGGGAGGAAACGATGATATGACAACCTTGGCGAAAAAGTACCCTTCGCCAAGCTCCAACAACTTCGATCTTCCAGACCAGCAATGGGTACTGAGCGTCATAGAGATTTTGGCGGGTTTGTGGGGTCGCCTGCGACCCGCCAAGAAAATACGAGAAGAACCACTGGATGGTTTAATCTTGACAATATTGTCACAAAATACAAACGACAAAAATAGAGATCAAGCTTACAAGCTTTTAAAATCACGTTTTTCGCAGTGGAGCGATGTGCTAAAAGCCACTCATGACGAAATAGCGGCTGCTATTAGGCCTGCTGGCTTGTCCAATATTAAGGCTTCTAGAATTAAAGAAACACTCAAGATCATAGCAAATCGATTTGGCAACTGCAGCCTCAAGCAACTACGAAAGATGAAAAAAGAAGATATAATTGAATTTCTAAGCTCTCTTCCTGGCGTCGGCCCCAAAACCCTCGCATGCGTTTTACTGTTTGATCTAGGAATACCTGCCTTCCCAGTCGATACACATGTAAGTCGTATATGCAAAAGGATTGGATGGGTCCATCCTCAAAGGAGCCCTCGTGAAATTCAAGAGATCATGGAATTAACTGTTCCTGAAAATTTATACTGGTCCGCCCACCTAGACCTTATTTCTCACGGTAGAAACATATGCATGGCCAGGAAGCCTAAATGCGAAGTATGCCCCTTAAATGAGCACAATTTATGTCTTTTTGCATCGGGAGGAAAAGTGAATGACAGATAAGTTTCTGGTATCGGTAAGTCGTTGTTCTTCCTATGAAGCAGACGAGGTTTACAATGCTTTGGCCGACGCTTTAGAGATGATCGGGGGATGGCCTAAGACCAATATGCCCAACGAGCTCCTTTTCAAGACAAACCTTCTCGCCCCAAAACCGCCTGACAAAGCCGTCACAACTCATCCTTCTGTTGTGAGGGCTTTAATTAAGCTCGTCAGAAACAGTGGCTTTTCGGGGAAAATAACCGTCGCAGACTCTCCAGGACATCTTCATGCAGACAAAAAAGAAGAGCTTTTAAAGCTAACTGGTATGTTGGATGCTGTAAAAGACGATGGCAACGCTGTCGCTACAATCTTATCGGACGCTGGCTTCGTGACACTCAAACGACCTTCTAATGTTGTCTTAAAAGACCTCTCCGTATCAAAACGTTATTATGAAGCACCATTCGTGGTGAATATAGCTAAATTAAAGACGCATGTTGAAACGGAAATTACGGCCTGTGTGAAAAACTGTTTTGGCATAGCTGACACGGACACGCGAAAAAAGGCTCACTTGTCCACGTCGATCAATAGGTTATGCAATGCAATAATAGACCTATACTCAATAAACCCTCCGAAGATAAATATCTTGGATGGCATTTACGCAATGGAAGGAAACGGTCCAACTCACGGCAAACCAAGGTTTGCAGGCCTTTTAATGGCGTCCGAAAACGCTTTGGCAGTTGATTTTGTAGCAGCAAAAGCAATGGGATATAAAGATCCCTTAGACATTCCCTTGATAAACTTAGCCGCTAAAAGGGGAATAGGACCTTCTTCAATGAGCGATATAACCATAATTGGCATAGATCCGGATAATTTGGAAATAAAGGGATTCGCTAAAAGAGCTTCTTCATCGAGAATGCTTCCAACGTGGTTGAGGGGTTGGGCACATAGATGGGTAGCCTTGAGCCCTCATCTTCAAGAAGTTAACTGCATTAGGTGTGGCGTTTGCGTTAAGGTTTGCCCCAAGAGCGCCATTAAGATGAACCCCTTGCCTGAAATCGACAGACGAATCTGTGTCAAATGCCTTTGCTGTCATGAAATGTGCCCAACGGGCGCCATGGAGGTTCGAGAAAACTTTATTATGAAGTTGCTAAGAATGTAGCTCTTTTAACTTTCTTGAAACAAGAAAAGGACGACAGCCTTTTGACTAATGTCGTCCTTTTCTATCATATCGCTAATGCCTTTAACACTTGAAAAGTTACTCCGGCCTGGTTTCGCCTTCGAAGGTCTTGAGCCTCTCTAGTACCAATTTGTATCCATCAGCACCGTACTCAAGAAATTTCTTCACGCGGCTTATGGTTGCCGTGCTTGCGCCCGTTTGCTGTGCTATCTGGGGATAAGTATACCCCTCTTCGAGTAAGCGAGCGACTTCAAGCCTTTGAGCTAGTGCCCTTATTTCACCGATAGTTGCGACGTCTTCAAGAAAGTTGTAAACTTCATCAATGTTTTCCAAGACCAAGAAAGCTTTGCAAAGTTGGTCGGTCAAACGATCCTTCCACTTCTCTGTCATTTTTTTTATCCCCCCTTTTAATGCACATCTTGATAATTCGCGCTTTATTGTACGACTTTTAAACGCTAGCTTCAATATTACAGCTTTAAATGTGCATTTGTCAAGGGGGTAAAATATCTTAAGCTATAACAAATTCAACATTTGGTTGTCGCACAATGGAACGAAAAACCTGTATAACATAATTCAATTCGTCTTCTTTTCCAATGGAAATACGCATCCAGGTCAAACCATTCACATCCAACTCGAGCATATTTAACCTTATGCCCTTCTCCTTCAAAATCGTGCTCATGTATTCCCTGTCAATATCCGTGCGTACCAGGACAAAATTACCCTGACTTGGGTAGGCATGAAAGGATTCTAGCTCGTTTACTTCTTCTATAAATTTATCACGTAAAAACCTAATGCTGTAAACTCTGCTCTTCATCCACTCGTCATATTCCAACATTATACAAGCAATTTCTTGCGATACAACATTGACGTTGAAAGGACTTTTTACGTCAAGAAGCTTCATAGCGATATCCTCAGAGCATAAAGCATATCCAACCCTTAAACCCGCAAGCCCCCACGCCTTAGAGAGAGTCCTCAAAATGCACAAATTTGAGGGAATGTTTTTATCTAAAACATCCAAAGACGACTTGGTGGCGAATTCAACATAAGCTTCATCAATGACAAAGGGGCAAGGGGATAACTTTGCAGTTTCTAGTAATACAGCTGGATCCAAGAACATTCCAGTAGGATTGTGCGGGTTGTCCAGTAAAATTAGTTTGGGCGAAATCCTCGCTACAGCATCTAAAAGCTGCTCAACATCCAGCGTGATCTCATTTTCATGAAAACCTAGATGTAAGACGTGTTGTTCAGCCCCGAATATCCTGCACAGTCGGTTATATTCAGAAAAACAGGGATACGTTGTAAGCACCTTGTCGCCTGGTTTTACGTAAGCCGTAAACAACATAGAAAGTATTTCATCGCCGCCATTGCCAACGACGATGCATTCTTGCGGATAGTTTAATCTCGCGCTCAATTTGTTCCTAAGCTTTAAAGCTAAGGGATCCGGATAGCGATTTAGATCAATACTAGAAATTAACTTCCTCATCTCTTCCCTAGGGGAAGAGGGAAGTTCGAAGGGATTTTCGTTTTTGTCGAGTCCTAATTCGCTATCTAATGTGAGCATATAATCACGCAACATTGTGCAATCCTCCTAACGAATTATTCAAATGAATTCATGATGTAACCAAAACCCAGTTTATCATAATCACATGTTTTTCGTCAAGTGCGTTGCTCACATTTTGTGATCACTATTTATGAGGGTAATATATGATCTGATTCCTATAACGTAGACTAAGTATGCCATTATCCTATCCTACTGATATAGCTATGATCATTCGGGATCTGCCTTTGCTAATTTCTGATTTTTAATGTTATAGACGTTTTAATATAATAAATCAAATTAGTGATTTTTACGAAGACAAAGCTGACAATGCGTTGTATAATGATTTTGGAGAATAACTTTACAAATTTAGGAGGAGTTATTCCGTGATGACAGCAAGAAAAATAAAACATACTATAATTCCAGTGGTATTGCTAGCTATAGTTTTGGTATGCTTTTTCTTCTCAGTAGCTTGGGCAAAAACACCACAGCAAAGAATAACCCTGTCAACTCAGCTTTTACAAGAAATGAGCAAGCAAAGTGATGTTGAAGGTTTGATAGACCTGCTAGGCGATTGTGTAGGCGTTGCAATATTCCCCAACGTTACAAAAGCAGGGTTTGTATTTGGGGCTGAATTTGGAGAAGGATTGCTACTTCGAAGGGAGCCTAATACAACCCGATGGTACGGCCCATCTTTTTTAAGCATAGGTGGAGTATCACTGGGGCTTCAAATAGGCGTACAATCTACCGGCATGATATTGGTTATAATGGACGAGGCTGGATTGAATGCGCTGAAAAAAGAACATGTAAACTTGGGTGCTGACGTTTCAGTTGCAGCAGGTCCCGTCGGACGCAGAGCGGGAGCAGCGACGAACTCCATATACAGCTATTCCTTGGCAAAAGGCGCATTTGCTGGGGTCTCTTTGGGTGGCGGCACTGTAGATATCGATGAAAACGCTAACATTGCCTACTGGGGCAAAAACCTGACACCTGAGGAGATCTTGCAGAAGAGGGCTACGCGGAGCGACGTGCAACCTTTAGTTAAAGAGCTAAACTCGCTCATTGCGATGGCGAAAAAAAATAAAAGCTGATCTTAACCCCCACTTGACTAGAAATCTACATCTTCATATAATGGTTGTGCCAGCCGGGCTGGCGGAATGGTAGACGCACGGGACTTAAAATCCCGGGGACGCAAGGTCCGTGCGGGTTCAAGTCCCGCGCCCGGCACCATGTGGTGCATATGTTCTTCGCATAATTTATATCGCGGGGTGGAGCAGGTCGGTAGCTCGTCGGGCTCATAACCCGAAGGTCGCAGGTTCAAATCCTGCCCCCGCAACCAATTATTGTGGCGGTGTAGCTCAGATGGTGAGAGCATGCGGTTCATACCCGCAGGGTCAGTGGTTCAAATCCACTCACCGCCACCAATTTGTTGATACGAATAGAAGTGTTAAGAGGGCGGGGGGATCCCCGCCTATCTTTATTATTTTGTACAGGTGATTTTCTAGGTGGATACCTCAAAAAGCATCCCCAAATGGGTTATGAAGGAATACTATCCCAGGTTTAGAGACACCGGCATTCGTCAAGGCTGGTGGAATGAGACCAACCCAATTGTAGCAGGTATTTCCGGTGGACCTGATTCCATCGCGCTTCTTTGGCTGCTTGTTAATCTATGGCGTGGCAAAGTGATTGTGGCACACTTTGAACATGGTATAAGAGGGAAGGAATCTTTGGATGACGCACTTTTTGTACGTGATCTAGCATCTAAAATGGGATGTCCTTTTTTCATGGAAAGAGCTCCTGTGCCCAAGCTACGCCAAAAAGGCGAAAGTGTCGAGGAGGCAGCTCGTAGGTTGCGCTATGCCTTTCTAGAAAAAGTCAGAAAAGAAAACAAAGCCTCCTATGTAGCTGTAGGTCACCATAAAGATGATCTGGTTGAAACGATCCTTTTTAACATTATAAGAGGCACAGGAATTAGAGGAATTCAGGGCATTCCCGAAAAAAGGGAATACATAATAAGGCCTTTGATTGAATTTGACAGATCCGAGATAATCGAACTTCTGGATGGCCTCAAAATGAGCTGGAGAGTGGACTCCACTAACCTTGAAGTCGATTACACCAGAAATAAAATACGCTTACACTTAATTCCACTGCTTGAGAAGGAGTATAACCCAAGGGTCAAAGAGCACATCGCCACGCTTTCAAGACAAGCCGTCGGAGTCGTAAACCAGCTAGAAGCACAGGCGGAAAAAATAAACAACTTATTAAGACGCAAACCGTTACCTTACACCATGATCACCTGGGATAGGAAAGTGTTAGAAACTTTGGAGCTTCCATCGCAACAGTTAGCCGAGTGTATCAGAAAACAGCAACGCGATCTTTCTTTAACTACTCTTTCCAGCAACCGAACAGAATTACTGGTAAAACTTGTGAGGGAAAGTTTAAATTGGCGATTTCAGTGGGAAGATAAGATTGAAGTATGCGCCGATAAAGATTTCATTGCTTGGGTAAATTGGGACATGAACGTCAAATTCATAAACACATCAATTGACCTTGGATCGCAACCTTCAGGGAGTCTTTTTTGGAATGGCTGGAATATATCCTGGAAACGCTTGAATAAGCGCTTTCAGACACCTAAGTTCGGCTCGCACCAATGTCGTCTTTTATTCGATGATAAAGATGATGTTTTTTTAAGAATAATTTCTGCTAAAAACGCCCGCAAAATTCTGGGACAAACATTCGATTTCATGCCTTGGTGGTCTAAACAAGGATGGCCAATATTCATTTTAAGTTGTAAAATGTGGTGGGTACCGTTACACGGTAAAGGTGGAGAGCGCAGAGCTGAAAGTCGTTCATTGGACGCGATTCAAATAAAAGCACAATATAAGAGAAGCGAAAGGATGTAATTTTCGTGTCGTACGAACTGAGCGAAGTCCTGTTGAGCGAAGAGACGATCAAAAAAAGAGTAAGGGAATTAGGACAACAAATATCTCAAGATTACTCTGGCAAGGAATTAATCGCGATTGGCGTCCTAAAGGGGGCTATTATTTTCTTATCAGATCTAGTGCGCAACATCGATAGCTCCGTAAAAGTAAAGATTGACTTTTTAGCGGTATCATCGTATGGTGCCTCTACAAGGACGAGTGGCATCGTTAGAATCGTCAAAGACATTGATACTGACATCAAGGGATGCGAGGTCTTAATAGTTGAAGATATCATGGATACGGGACTAACACTTTCTTATCTATCGAGATTAATGATGGAAAGACAGCCTAGGGGACTTAAAATCTGCGTTCTTCTCGACAAGCCAGAGAGGCACCAGACAGAAGTTATGATAGACTATTGTGGATTTACAATACCTGACGAGTTCGTAGTTGGATATGGGCTCGATTATGCAGGATTGTGGCGCAATTTGCCCTCCATACACGTTGTAAGGCCTTCAGTATAGGGTAAAAAATGTGCCAAGTGGCAAAAGAGGTGGTAATAACTTGGGTAAAATGATGAAAAATTTGGGGTTATATTTGATCCTAATAGTGCTCGTCGTGAGCCTAGTCAACATGTTCATGGCTCCCATGCAACCGTCCCACGATGTGACCCCTCTATCCTATTCAGAGTTCTTAAACCAGGTAGACAAGGGTAACGTCGCGGAGGTCACTGTAGATGGTTCTAACATCACAGGAAGGCTGAAAGACGGTCGTCATTTCAACACATACGCAGTTGGCATTGGTGATTTGGCAAAAGAAATAGCAAAAAAAGGTGTCAATGTGGAGGTAAAGCCGCCTCAAGTGACGCCTTGGTGGTCAGGCATGGTTTCTTCCCTATTTCCAACTCTCCTTCTCATAGGAGCATGGATCTTTATCCTTTATCACATGCAGGGCGGCGGAAGCAAGGTCATGTCTTTTGCCAAGAGCAAGGCAAAGATGTTTTTAGATAATCGTCCAAAGGTCACTTTTGACGATGTTGCCGGTTGCGACGAAGCAAAAGAGGAACTACAAGAGGTAATTGAATTCTTGCGCAATCCTAGGAAGTTTACCGCTTTAGGCGCAAGGGTGCCTAGAGGCGTGCTTTTGTTGGGACCTCCAGGAACGGGCAAGACTTTGCTTGCACGCGCGGTAGCCGGTGAGGCAGATGTGCCCTTCTTTAGTATAAGTGGTTCAGATTTCGTTGAAATGTTTGTCGGTGTTGGTGCCGCCAGGGTGCGAGACCTGTTTGAGCAAGCAAGAAAATATCAACCCTGCATCATATTCATTGACGAGATAGACGCCGTGGGCAGGCACAGAGGAGCAGGACTTGGAGGGGGGCACGATGAAAGAGAACAAACCCTAAACCAATTGCTCGTTGAGCTAGATGGGTTTGATGCCTCTACGGGAATAATAGTATTAGCTGCCACCAACAGACCGGACATTCTGGATCCCGCTCTTTTGCGACCCGGACGATTCGATCGTCAAGTTGTGGTCGATCGGCCAGATTCCAAAGGCAGGTTAGCTATACTCAAAGTTCATGTACGCGACAAAAAGGTCGATCCAAATGTTGACCTCGAGATAATCGCCAAAAGAACTCCTGGATTCGTAGGTGCCGACCTAGCCAACCTCGTCAACGAGGCAGCATTGCTAGCTGCAAGGCGCAACAAAAAGCTCATAACGATGGAAGAGTTCGAGGAGGCCATCGACAGGGTCATAGCAGGTCCTGAACGCAAAAGCAGAGTAATAAGCCCAAAGGAAAAGAGAATCATAGCCCTGCACGAATCAGGGCATGCCTTGGTGGCCAAGTTGTTACCCGATTGCGATCCTGTTCATAAGGTCTCCATCATCCCACGCGGACATCAGGCATTAGGCTACACAATGCAATTGCCCGAAGAAGACCGCTTTCTCATTTCCAAGAAGGAATTGTTGAACCGGATATGCGTCTTACTCGGCGGAAGAGTAACCGAGGAATTAAAGGGCGACGATATAACCACTGGAGCTCAAAATGACCTGGAGCGGGCTACTCAAATAGCAAGAAAAATGGTGACGGAATTTGGAATGAGCGATCGACTGGGCCCTATACGCTTGGGTCGGAAACAACACGAGATCTTTCTTGGAAGGGATATAGTTGAGGACAGAAATTACAGCGAAGAGATAGCATACGCAATAGACCAGGAAGTAAGGCGCATCATTGACAATTGTTACGAGACAGTTAAAGATCTTTTAATTAAGCACGAGTCAGTTTTAGAAAAAATTGCCGAAGTTTTACTTGAAAAAGAAGTGCTGGAAGGAGAAGAACTGGATATATTAATAAACCATGCGCTTCAAAGAGATCCGGAAGTCAAAAGCGAAGAAGCAGAGGAACAATCGGTAGCTGCATCACAGGCAATCGACAAAAAGGCGCCAGTCCAGTGGGAGCCTCGGGTAGATCCAGCTTGAAATTAACTTGTTTGAAACTAACTTAATAGGTTGTCCGAGAGTACCTTTATTATATAAATGACGCGTAGAAATCTCTGCGCGTCATCCTTTTTCTTGATATCATATATATTTGAGGTGGTATTTGAAATATGAAGGGCCAAAGGGAAAGTCTGGAAAAGTTTGAGCTAAATGCCCCTTGGAAACCAGCCGGAGATCAGCCGCAAGCCATAGAGAAATTAATTTCAGGCTTAAAAAAAGGCATGCGCTATCAAACTCTTCTTGGAGTTACAGGTAGCGGAAAGACCTTCGCTATAGCTAACGTCATAGAAAGGATTCAAAGACCTGTCCTGGTAATCGCTCATAATAAAACATTAGCAGCTCAACTTTACAGCGAATTTAAAGATTTTTTCCCAAACAATGAAGTTCACTACTTCGTGAGCTACTACGATTATTATCAACCTGAAGCTTATCTGCCAGTTCAAGATATTTACATCGAAAAGGATGCCTCAATAAACGAACGCATAGAAAAATTAAGGCTTGCTACGACAAAATCGCTGCTTGAAAGAAGAGACGTTATTGTAGTGGCAAGCGTATCCTGTATATATGGTTTGGGTAAGAAAAAGTCTTACGAGGACGCAATTTTTCGTTTCAGCGTCGGAGATATCATAAGCAGGAAGAGCTTTTTTAAGAGATTACTCGACAATTACTACGAGCGCAATGACGTAGCGCTGGAACCTGGGACTTTCAGGGGACGAGGAGATATCATAGAGATCTATCCTGCGTATAGCGATACTGCTTTGCGCGTATCTTTTTTTGACGACGAAATAGAAAGGATTGAAGAAATTGACCCACTTTGGGGAAAGGCGATTATTGAAAAAGATCATGCTGCCATATTTCCCGCACAACACTACGTGACAACGCAAGATAACATACAAAAAGCCTTAAAGGCAATCGAGGAGGAATTGAAGGTCAGGATTGCCGAACTTCAAGCATCAGGCAAGATTCTTGAAGCACAGAGGCTTATGACACGAACGAGATATGATATGCAAATGCTATCGGAAGTGGGGTATTGTTCCGGGATCGAAAACTACTCCCGCCATCTTGACGGTCGAAATCCAGGCGAGCCACCGGGGACCCTTTTAGACTTCTTTCCCGAAGATTTCATCGTGGTGATAGATGAATCGCACATAACCATTCCGCAAATTAGGGGAATGTATAACGGCGATATCTCAAGGAAGAAAACGCTGGTAGAGCATGGATTTAGGCTGCCTTCATGCTTAGACAACAGGCCGTTGCGGTGGGAAGAGTTCGAGGATTACATGAAACAGGCTATTTTCGTTTCAGCAACGCCAGGTGACTTTGAGCTTTCGGTGTCAAAGCAAATAGTTGAGTTGCTGGTCAGGCCGACCGGGATATTGGATCCCAAAGTTGAGGTGATTCCAGCCAGAAATCAGCTGGATGATCTGCTTTATCGACTGAAGGAATCTGTAAAAAGTAACCAAAGGGTTTTGGTCAATACTCTGACGAAGCGCTCGGCGGAAGATTTGGCTGAATACCTCGCGGGGGTAGGGTACAAAGTAAAATACATACATTCGGAATTAGACGCATTCGAGAGAGCCGAGCTGCTGCGTGACTTAAGGATTGGAAATATTGACATTTTAGTTGGCGTTAATTTGCTCAGAGAAGGGCTTGACTTACCCGAAGTGAGTTTAGTAGCAATACTTGATGCAGACAGGGAAGGATTCTTGCGCTCTTCTCGTTCGATCATACAGATGATAGGCAGGGCAGCAAGGCATGCGGCCGGCACAGTCGTGCTTTATGCTGATGAAGTGACTGAAAGCATCGCCCTTGCCGCCAGGGAAACCAAGAGGCGGAGAAAAGTGCAAGAGGACTTTAACCGCAAGCACGGAATCGTTCCTAAAAGCATAGTGAAACCCGTTGTTCATCTTCTACCAGAAGAACTCTTGGATAAAACAATTGATGAAAGCGATAAGACCTTGCTTCCAAGGTCAAGTGAAATTTCACTTGACGAGCTAGAGCGTATGATGTGGGATGCCGTCTCCAAGCTCAACTTTGAAGAAGCAGCCAAATTGCGAGACTTGATCAGTGAAATCAAGGGAGGAAAAATAACACGTGGAACAATACATAATCGTAAAAGGGGCAAGACAGCATAACTTAAAAGACATAAATATAAAGATCCCAAAAAATAAGTTGGTGGTAATGACAGGTCCGTCAGGTTCTGGGAAATCATCACTGGCTTTCGACACAATATATGCCGAAGGGCAACGTCGATACGTCGAGTCTTTATCGGCCTTTGCAAGACAATTCTTGGGCATGCAAGACAAACCTGATGTCGACGATATTTCAGGCCTCTCGCCGGCTATATCAATAGAACAAAAAGGAATTTCTCACAATCCACGTTCCACAGTTGGGACCGTGACTGAAATTTACGATTACTTAAGGTTGCTATATGGAAGAGCAG
>Ga0208693_1001876_pt1 | contig 14454 bp, 20 predicted proteins | sample AD_UKC071_MetaG_FD_184438 | JGI IMG/M metagenome (GOLD analysis project Ga0208693, IMG submission 184438) | Active sludge microbial communities of municipal wastewater-treating anaerobic digesters from USA - AD_UKC071_MetaG (SPAdes) (version 2) | ecosystem: Engineered > Bioreactor > Anaerobic >... | reverse complement strand
GTCTGAGTTAGGGCACGAATAGCCTCCTCCCCAGTCGATGCCGTGCCTGTCGCAAAACCCGCATCTTCGAAAGCAGCCGAGAGAACTACCTGCATATTTGTCTCATCATCAACAATAAGTACGCGCCTGGCAGGCGCCTTCACATCGTCCCTCATACCCGTTTCCACAACATTGTCCCCTATCTGAAGAGATCCGAATTGCTGTTCCACATAATGGATCAACCTATAACCCTATTACACTTCTTCAGATAGTTGCATATATCCTTCTTATTTCAGCAAAAACAGCGTGGCATCAAGGAATGCATATGAGAGTGTGTGAAAAAGGGCCAGAAAGTCTACAGCCTATAGGGGAAGACTCAGAAGGCATCGTCGACATTGCCGGCAGGAGATTCGGGAGAACGTCTCCAGTAGGCTTTGACCGCTTTGCCACCTGAATCGAGTTGCTTTATCTCATCGCCGGCCGCTCCGATCGCCTCCTCGAGAAGGGCCTGGTTCTCCCTATCTGTTTTTAGGATCGTCTTGATGATCTGGGCTATCTCCACGTTGAGCGGACAGGCAGAATCTATGCCCGGCTCCTTGTATGGGCAAAGATGTGATAGGCCCTCTTTTCCGGCAAGGATCGAGGCATCATCGATTAGGCCCGCCAGCCTGATGTCTATCGCATCGATCCTCTCGATCAGCCTCCCTTTCTCCTCAGTCGCCCAGAGAAGAGCATCAGTGTCACCTCTGGCAATAGCCCCGCGCTGGGCATGGGAAAGCTCGAGCAGTCGCTTGTAGAGAGCGAGCTGCTCTTCGCGGCATGAATGTATACGTTCCTCTAATGAAGCGATATCAGAAAAGAGTTCATGCGCCATCAGCCTACCTCCCCCCGTTCGCCTCCACCCACAGAATCTGCGCTTACGGCAGATTGTCCCCGGTACTGCCTGATCGCTTCCGCCCACGTCTGGCGGAGTTCACCAAGCATCTTGAGGACCTCATCTATGCACTCAACAGACTGTTTTATGTTGGCCTCAATCAGTCGGTGCTGCATGTACTCGTAAATGCTAAAAAGGTTCCCAGCTACTTCCCCGATCTCCATATTGAGTGAGCCCATGAGCTCGCCCATTATGTCCTGGGCCCGAGTGAGGTTATTGTGGGCAGCCTCCCTATTCCCCTCAGCAAAATCGGTCTTGGCCTGAGTTGCGAACCTTATGGCACCATCATATAGCATGAGGACAAGGTTTTCGGGTGGCGCCGTCTGAACCTGGACTTCCATGTATCTGTTATAGGCACTGGTCATCATCGAACCGCCATCCCTTCCATTGGCCGCCCTGCATTTCATCATACCCCCATCGACTTAAACTGCGCATCCATCCACATCTGCTGCTGGTACATGGCCGCAAGCGCCTTTTCCATTTGAGTATACTGTCTGATCAACGATTCTTTTCGTTTTTCGAGGCGAGCCTCCATCTCTTCTATCCGGCGATCTATGTCTTTTGTCTGTTCCTTCAAAACCTTTTGAGTCTGAGATATCAGCCCCGATGTGCTCTTCACAAGTTCGTCAATGTACTTTTCATACTGAACTGCTATGCCCTGTTCCGCCTCGTTGAAAAGCCTGAGGACAGATTGTGGGTCACTTGTTAGGGCTTCCTTCAGCTTCGCCTCATCGATGGTGAGCGTACCGGTGCTGGAGCCAACCTTCCTCCCCGGAGCGCCCGTGGATATGCCTATCGCCAGAAGCGAATTGAAACCCTTGGGCTGCCCTTCCACAGAGGCCATTGTAAGACGGCGGAGAGATGTCTGAATCCCGCGCACCGCCGAATTGCCCTGCAGAGCTCCGGCCGTCTTGGTCTCCTTGTCGTACGCAGTCAAGCTCGACAGGAGGTCCATAGTGGAGTTGTACTGATCCACGAATCCACGTATCGCCTTGGCAGCAGATTCAGTGTCTTGGAAGACTGTTACAGTGACCGGATCCTCGCCCACATCCTTGAGGGTCAAAGTGACATTAGTCAGAATCCCGGAGACCGTGTTAGACGCAGATGAAAGCTGAGCACCATCCTGCACCCCATCTACGCGGAAGAGGGCGTTCTTCCCGTATTCCTGCTCTGCGCCGGCAAGGCCCACAGCAGAGAGGAAGTTGCCTCCCACATCATCCATGGTGATCGTAAGACCTCCCGTCTCCTTTGAGGCGAGAACGAGACTGTCAGAAAGGACATCGTACGTGGCGGTTACACCCGCAGTCGATGCGTTAATCCGGTTTATGATGTCGTTTATAGCATCGCGGTTGGCATCGTACTCTATAGCAACCCCGTTCAGCTTGAACATTCCCTTGGTCGTCGCGCCCTCGGATATCGTAAGACGGAGAGCAGACGAAGCTTCATTCACAATAATGGAGTTGTCGGCAACACCATCCGCCCCATCACCCAATTCAGGCGTTTGGGTGTCGGTGATGACGAACCTGTCATTCCCCTTCCCCTCGAGCCCTGAAACGCGGACCCTGATCGTGCCCGGCTCAAGCCCTGCCGCCTCGTTCATCTTCGCCTCAAGCTCCGCCGCGATCAGCTCCATGTCGTCGCCTCCGGATAGGGCGCCAGTAGTGTATTCCTGACCTCGATAGGTGAACACGACAGTCGTTCCCTCATCCAGCGCCGTCGCAAGCTTGCCCTCGGTCTCGCCCTCCACAACACCGCCTGTGACCGAATGGGCAATTCCAGTTGCCAGCCTCGCCTTGTTCAACGCCACCGTAGTCTTGGCCACGCCCAGCACACCATAACTCGATACAGTCTCGCCGGCGGGGACACCAAGGACCTTGGCCGCCGTAAGGAAATTGCTGGTATCGCCGCCGCTTCCCAGCCGAATCGGTCCGGACCCGGGCTGGGCACGAAGGACAAGCCTATTGTCCTCGACCGAGGCCGTAACGCCTGTGCCCGAGGAATTGATCTTTCCAAGGATCGAATTTGAGCCAGCGTCGTCAACCCCATCGCTCATCACAGTGTCGGTATCGATGCGGATAGCCACGCCATTGACGGTAAACGTCCCAACAGTTGGCATCGTGGCAAAACCCGCCTCCGATAACTTGACTCTCAGGTCAAGCTCCCGACCGACCTGCCCACCCGAGGCCACCTTAGTGGAAGTAGCGAGCTGATCCACCCATATCTTGTAGACAGCATTAGCAGCACCCGAACTTGCAGTTGCCGTGACCAGCTTGTCGTTGGACGACGACGCGGACTTTGCATTTATCGTAGCTTCAAGTTTCAATGAAGAGGCCTTCGATTTGAGGTTTGAAAGACGAGTAGTTATGTCGCGCCACGCATCCGACCTTACCTTTATCTGATCCTTTTTCTTCTGCATCTGAAGCACAGGCTTGCGTTCAAGCGCTATCAATTGCTCTATGAGTTGGGCGGTATCATAGCCCGACGCCAGGCCGGAAATGCGAAAATCTCCTGCCATCGTTATTCACCTCCAATTCAAGGTTTTTCGTTGATTATCCCACGAGCCATCTCGGTCATCTGGGCGACAAGGTCGAGCATTTTTTCCGGGGGAATCTCCCTCAGAATCTCCCCGGTCTGCGTATCCTCAAGTTTGACCACGATCTGCCCGGTGCCCTCGTGAACCGAGAACTTCGCCTGGACTTCGAGCGCTTCGAGCGCCTTGTTTGCCCGTCGCACCTGAGCCCTCACATCATCCTGTTGTCTTCTGGGCGTTTGCCAGTTCCACGCAGTTTTCGAGACTTGCATATCAATGGAAGATACTCCTGATATCCTGTCTGGGCGCATAGCCAACACCTCCATGCTGGGTTTATCCTTAAGGGTAGGCTTCCGTGCCACGCACATACAGACGCGACGCCACAAGACATGCAAACACACAAGGCCAATAGAACAGGCCCTGGTATTGTTATCGGCATATGCGGCGAGGAGTTTATGGTCTAAGTGTACCATTTGAATTTCTGCGAGAAAAGCGAGGCCTATGGCCTCCCTCCGAGAAGCTTATCGATGGCGGTTACATCCTCGACCGACGCAGAAGAAGCCTCCCTGTTCTCGCGCTGGATCTCCTCGTAGACCTCGCGGCGATGGACGGGAACGTCACGCGGGGCGTCGATGGCTAACTTCACCGCATCGCCCTTGATTTCGACGACGGTGATCTCGATGCCATCACCTATCATAATGCTCTGCTTGGCCTTCCGTGTAAGAACGAGCATAACCTTTATCATCCCTCCGGTGGATCTCGGTTTCAGGTAGCATTCGTCATGGGGGATGGGTATACCTTCAGCGTTCCGGCGCGTATGCGCTATCCCTGTTTGCAGTTGGTGGCCCAAGTAGGGGTGGAGGGCGGTCGAGCTTGGGTTGCTGCGTGCAAGATACACATGAACCGGCTTGAAGCAGATACTGCCTATAGGTAGCGGTGTCTCGTCATTTCGGCCAGGCGATAGCCCCAGTCCAATCAGGCAAACGGGCCAATCGCCTCAGCACGACCTCTGGGAAGATCACCAACCATGTGGTGGGACAACGCCGCTCAATCTGCCCGTCTTGGGGGCTACTGGTATAATGAGTAGTGGAAGCCTTCAACGGAAACTCGAGCCAGCCACCGGGCCACTTCGTTGGCACACCCAGGAAGGCAGACATTGAGATAAACACGGTGTTTGGCTTGGAGGAAGGGAATGATATTCGACGCATGAAAAAGCTTGTGGTTCTGACTGGCGCTGGTATCAGTGCTGAGAGCGGAATAAGGACTTTCCGAGATTCAGACGGTCTCTGGTATGAATACGACGTCATGGATGTAGCGACCCCGGAGGGATGGCGTCGTGATCCCAAACTGGTCCTCGACTTCTACAACCAGCGGAGAAGGGAGCTCTACCGCACAAAGCCAAACGCTGCCCATTTGGCGCTTGCTAGAGCCGATGAGGACTTCGACGTACATATAATCACCCAGAACATCGACGACCTCCACGAGCGGGCAGGCAGCGCCAAGGTGCTCCATCTCCACGGCGAACTGAAGAAATCGCGTTCCACAGCTGACCCATCACTGATCTACGACATAGAAGGCACCGAACTAGACTGGGGAGACAAATGCGAACTAGGATCTCAACTCAGGCCGCACGTGGTCTGGTTCGGGGAGCCTGTGCCGGCAATGGCCGAAGCGGCGGAGATCGCCCAGAGCGCCGACATTTTCGCCGTAGTAGGCAGTTCCCTCGTGGTCTACCCCGCCGCAGCACTGGTTCAGTTCGTTCCTTCTGACGCTCCTGTGTTTCTGGTAGATCCCAAGGAGGTTGCTCTTTCATCGTTGCGCGAAGTCACTCACATCATGGAAAAAGCAACTACAGGTGTGCCGAAGATGCTGGAGAGCATGAAGAAGCTGGGCTGAGGCCGGAAATCTGTCGGGTATCTGTATCTGTTATGGATGCTACATTAAGTAATCCACGGCAACCCGCTCCAGCCTGACCTTCTTTATGAAGTCGGCTACTTTCACGTGCTCGGGATGGACCTGATAACGCTCCAAAGCAGCTTCGTCCTGGAAATCAGCTATGAGCACTATGTCGTAGTTTCCAGCAAGTTCGAGGGCATTGATGCCTACTTCCAGGCCGATTAAGCCTTCAATCTTCCCGACAAGGGCTTCAAGCCCCTCCTTGATAATGGCTGCGTTTTGCTGCTTAACGCCGCCAGCAGCCTCATCTGCGAGGCTCCACATGACTACATGCCTTACCACTTTTCTAGTCCTCCTTCGGCCGCTCAGCCAGTTCTCATCAAACCGTATTGCGGATGCAAGTCTACTCTACTCCTTTTTTGCATTATCGGGAACGATTGTTATCTCAAACCTGTGCGTATCAGGGTTGAAGACACAAGCTTCTACCAAACCATCGGCATGACACACAACACGTTCACTAAAGTCGGGGGAAATGCCCAAGTCCTGACCACAGCGCACCCTGTCGCCCGCTGCAACAGAGGTTCCACCCGTCGCCTCAACTTCGATCCTTATTGGCGTCTCTGATCCCGTCCTATTCACAGTTTCAGCCACTCCTTTTTCGCCCGGTTTTCAAGACCCGCAGAGTTTTTTGACAAGCCAACTACATGATAGTCTGCAAGCTTGATTTCTCCATTCAGTGCTAAAGGCCTTCACCTTAGGCCCTTCTCGAAGTATCTGCCCGCAACGAGATGTTCTTTCAGGCTAACCAGGATGACAAACGTCTGACCATATTGCCTGCACGACCCGTGGATGGTATTATGTGGATAATATCAATACGTTCTTGACCTGCTTTTTCGTGAGGTGAAATGCGTTGTCCTTCCGACAGCACATTCAGCACACAATCCCAGAGGCTCTGTTCAATGATACTCGAGCCTGTCCACGGGCTCAGAGTGTCTACCTGTTCCTGATTGGAAGGCGCCCGGAATCAATCAGCAACATCGCTGCAGGCATTGGCTCATCACTGGACTCGGCACGAGCAGCGGTTGCACATCTAAAATCCAAAGGATGGGTTATGGATCTAAGGCAACCTAGCGCGCGCCAGAGGCAAATCGTCACCACCTGGCCGGTTAGGGTGGAATCGGAGATTGCCAAGTCAATACGGAACGACAGGTGGAATGTCCCGTATCTTGGCGAATGGCTGATGACTTGTTGGCTCGACTATCTTGTCGTGTCAGCTGACTACCTCGACCACTCGAGGCCTGAATGGCTTCGGCAGACATCAACAGGGCACAAAATGGAGTTTGATCGTGAGTATAAGGGGTTGAGAACAGCTTTCGAGTTTCAAGGCCAGCAGCACTTCCAGACGACCCTGATGTATCCGGATTCCTTGGCACTGGTTGAACAGCAACGCCGCGACAATACGAAGGCAGGGATTTGTGCACGGCACGGTGTCCGGCTTGTAGAGGTAACCGCAGAAGACCTAAACCTTCGAGTAATGCTCCAAAAGGTTGCGTGGCTGCCACTGCGGCAATATAGACAGCGAGGGCCAATAGTAAGCGAACTTACTCAGATCTACGATAGCTACATGGGTCATCTCGCCAAAACTCAAAGGCAGAGTGAAAGCTGCGACTGAGAGTGCGCCGGGGATAAAGCCTGCGGTCCTCGGCTTCATTGTTCGTGTGAGTTCGTGTGAAGCTAACCCCATAGTCTACAGACGAACATATCCGCATCTAGGGTCTGGGAAGTCGGGGAATGGCTATTTGACGCTTACAGTTATAGAGGCAGACTCCAATCATGCAACGAATTGATGAACGGCTCATCAGACGTGGGTCGATCACCACTGACCCTACGATTTTCTCGTAATGTTTTTTCTTATGCTACGAAAAAATCGTAGGGTCAAAATATAAGTTAACATAACGTGAGAGCACCTTGGTTTATCTGGGTGCTATATGGAATACTCTGTATCTTATTGGGCTAATATGGCAACCGTCCGACCCCGAAACGAGGTCAATTCGACATCAGCATACCCCAATACACATTACTTTCCATACATTACCTATAAATGTAACCGTATCCACGAAATATTCGTAGTGTAGCAAAAAACACTACGAACCATTCGCTGTATGACATTAATTGGCATGCGCAACCATACTTCACGCACCCTACACCCCTCTGCCATACACCCCTGCTGATGTCCATAGCCCACCCACCGACATGTCAGCTAACCTTGCCCGAGCCGCACAACCAACCACGTAACCCCACAAAACCTCGCATCCACGACCTACTCGTAACCCTATATACCCCGCCCCCGTGAAATCCTCCCATCGGCCTGCCCCGCCCGGAGGAGTTCGCTGAAGAATGTGGCGCCGGTGAAGGAGTTGGTCTGGCGCAACAGCTCGATAGCGTCTGAGACATCGTCGAGGGCCCGGTGTGTCTGCTGGGCGCGAATTCCGCACGCCCTCGTAAGCTCTTGCAGTCTGGCTGAACCGAAACCATATCTGCGCCAAGAAATCTCCTTGCACGAGCAGACCCATGGCTTTGCGTCTGCCTCCGGGAATATTCTGCAGACGAAGGGGCGGTCAAAGGAGGCATTGTGCGCAATCATGAACTCCGCCTGATCCATCAGGCCTCTGATCTTCCTCGCATCGAGGCGCTCGCCGCGCAGGTCATCTATTGTCAGGCCGTGGACTCTGGACGCTCCGGGGTGTATGGGGACTGATGGTTCCCTCAGGCCTGAGTATGTATCGACGATCTTGACAATAGCCCCGTCGGCATAGTCGAACTCAAACAAGACTATCGCCAATTCCACAATCTCGTCTGTTCTTGGAGAAAAGCCTGTGGTTTCAACGTCTAGAAAACATGCAGAGCCAAGTATGGAGAACTCCATGGCTTGACTAGCAGACGTGCGCTTGTTCAATATCAACACTCCCAATCCCTATCTGTCATCTGTTTCACAATGGCAAAGCTCTGCGAACACGCGGGTGAAATTGCTATTCCAATACTACCTTCAGTCAGCCCCGATAAGGAGGCTATCAGCTGGCCTCTCCAAGCTCCCGGCGAGCCCTCTCGAGCATCTCCTGGATCACGAAACACGTCGCCGCCGCATATGCCGGCTGGTCAGTTCTCACGCTTGCAAGTTTTCGCCATCTCGCCGTTGCGCTCCTTCACCATTGCTTCACCCACACATTCGCCTCCACCTTCGACTGCAGACCACAGTCGCTGGCCAGAAAGCAGGCGCCGCATCAATTCTGAAGATGCACCACATTGGGCAGAGAGTATGGGCAACAACACTCTAGGACCATGATGCGGATAGATCTCGCTGCTCGCTATCTGTCAGCCATTTCTCTGGTTCAGTTCATCCCTGAGCACTCTCAACATATACGCGAGAAACCTTTGTGTCCCTCGAGCTCGCCTGATCCGTCGAAACAGATTCCCAAGCCACTTATCACTCACGACAGCTGCTGAGCAAGACGCTGAATGCAGGTCAATGGCTTCGCATATCAACGGTTTCCACGTGGGCGGCAACGTCTCCATAGCATGCTCTCCGGCGGCCCTCTTTGAGACTATCTCGCCGCGTTTCAGGGTCGCGAGGATGCGACACAGCGTCAGAACAGTGAATGATACATACTCGTCTGAAAGAAACGGGACCAGTCGTCGCTGTGTAGCAGCCCAATACACGTTGACATTGTAGTCCGTGTCGAGAACTACGTCATCCCAGGTTATGTAGTCGAGGGTCCCTACAGGCGATGGACCCCATACACGAGCTCCTGCCTGCTTCATCTGGTACAACGCCAGACAGGGCACACGCTCGCGCCCGCAAAACGCTGCGTCGCGATAGCAAAGATGAGGGTCCTCACCGCCAGCAATGCCTGCCTGAAGAACACCGAGTGGAATGTAGTATCCGTCCATTCTAGCCAGAAGGGAATGGGTATCTGCTAGATCATTGTTGATTGCCGTTAGGGCCTTGAGTTCTCCATCGCTCACCTTCCCTTGGGTCACGCTGACGAAGTTTGGCCAAATCGAAATCACCAACTAAGGCGGAGCCGTTTGCGTAGACTCCGTGGATAAGGCCTGGGAGTCGGGCATTGACCATTATGGCATATTCTGCCAAAGCCGCCGTTGCAGGGTTCTTCTCATGCACTGCAATCACCCCCAAAAGCAAGAGGGACAATCAGAGGTGCAAGACATGTTCAGAGCTCCAAACTTCTTTTCGAGATTCATCTGCCATCCCCTGCCATAGCAGATGGACGTCACGGGGATACATGGCTTACTTGCTGCTGAGTGATGCTTCCTGGCGCTGGCGTTGGCTTCAGCCATGTGGCTGTGGGAAGGTGTGTTGACGGGTAATCCAATGGGGCCAATGTTTGGGAGCCAGATGACGGGCTTGATCCCGAGATACCACATGAATGGCATCACCAACACCTCGCTGGCACGCCGACTCCGTTCAACGCAGACGGGAAATGTCAGAGTCTTGTTCACAGGGGTTGCCCGCTGCACTGTGACAGCAAGAAGTGATATTCCCCCCTAAGCTTCGCGTCCCCAGGCACCTACGCCAACGCCGTCGTCAGCCGCTACACGTCAAATGTCATTCTGAGGTCATGTAGAATGATAGGAATTACGACATGATTAGAATGGCTGTCGCTTCGGGACAAGCTACTTCAAGCAGGGGCCAAAAAGTGTAGACCGTGGAGTGAATAGGATGGATAGTTGGTATGTAATGCTCTTTCCAAACGGGGTTCCTGAGTCGTTTGGGGCCACTGTATCCCTGCTCCAACAGTATGTCGGCGGGAGTCTGGTGGCTCGGCCTCATGTCACCATCGCCTATCTTGAGGGAAACGAACGCCCAGAAATCCTTGTCGATAGACTGAAGGGCCTGTCGAGCCCTACGGTGCCGATTCATGGCAGAGGGCTATTCAGCTTCTGGCCTGATAGCCAGCATGAGCTGTTCGGGTACACCTTGTTCATGCATGCGGAAAAAACCGCAGCACTAGAGCGCCTGCACGCCATGGCAATACGCGCCATTGAGGGAACCGGCATCCCTCCGGCACGCTCATGGGAGGATACCAACCTTCACGTGAGGCTACTGGACCACATGCCGATGAGCCCTTCCAAAGCCCTGCCCAGGCTGCCCCAAGATGACTGGGCAATCTCATTCCCCGCCACACGCCTTATCCTTTCCCAATCCGCGGAAGACGGAAGTTACACCGAATGGCTTGACCTGCCGTTGAGGTCTGACTGAGGTTCAGCAATGCCCAGTTCCCGCCCGGGCTTTCAGTTGCGCCACGTCCAACCACGCAGCGAGGATTTCCTCTTTCCTCTTAGTCGTCCTCATCCTCACAACGCTTTGGCGCAGGGGGTATGTATCCGTCTTCATCAGCCGCTGCTAGCCAACACTAAATGGCTTCGCTCACACTTATCAAGGCCTCTTCAGGCGTCTCGCCATCACACATGCATACAGGCAGTTCAGGCACTTCAGCCAACCAACCGCCTCCATCGGCCTCGGCGATCTGGTTCAACCGCGCGCTGTAACCGATATGGTCATCGTGAGCCGAGGATTTTCCTGAAAAAGTGCTGGCTGTGCCCATACACACATTGCTCGAGCACGCCAAAGAACTCGTATTCCAATTTCAAATGGCATTTGGGAGCTTGGAATCCGAAGGTGTTGAACCAGATCATTGCGCAGCCAACAGCGCCAGATCAACTGCAGCTATCAGTTGCCACGCTCCTTGAGTACATCGTCGAGTACCGCCATGTCGGAAACGAGTCCTCTTGCCCACACGACAATCTCCAGTTCTTCATCGGATAGATCATTAGCTCAGGAAATCGCGACCTCGCCCGCGTCGACACCATCGGTCTTGAGGAAATAATCCACCGAGTATCCATACAGAGTAGCTAACCGCTCAAGTTTGCCCAGGCTTATCTCACAATGGCCAGTCTCATAGCAGCCTATCTTAGATCCTTCGACACCGATCAAGTAAGTCACCTCACCCTGGGTGAAACCCATACGCTCCCTGGCATCCTTCAGCCTGAGGCCGATGGAGTCAATAGTGCCGCTCAAAGCTCATCCCTCCAAGATCGAATGAGCAACCCAGACGTTGGGTTAGCTTTGGATGACTTGAGGGGGGATGAGCAACATGCAATCTGACATGGCTTGCACGACCATGTCGACGCTTTTCACCCATAGAAAACTGGAGATACAGTCGGTATCGAAGACAATTGGGCTCCTGAGTTCAAGGATCCGCACTCCCATCCTCCTCTGCGACGTCAGGCTCAAAGAGAAGGTCCGCCAGACCCGCCTCCAGCATGAACTGCTCATATTTGCCGAACGAAATCAGATCCGAGTCCAGGGCCACTTTGGCTTTCTCGGCGTACGATGACATGATCCTGTCTTCGTGCGTTGGGGTGTAGAGGGCTGTATCGTAGCCTAGTGTTCGAGCTGCCTGACGGATTGGCAGGCTCCACATCCACTCGAATTGGTCCACACTTATGTAACCTAGATTCCGGAGGCGCCTAACCATTGCTTTGTGGCTCACTCCGAAGTGCTGCTCCAAGTAGACGATATCCTCCACGGCAAGACCGCGCTCGCCGCCTGTGCGAGCCACAACGCGCGCGCCAATTCCCTCATCTGGCATAAGGAAGCTGGCTGCAAAGGCATCTGCCTCAACTTCTCGCAGATTCGGCTGGTCTGTCACGCCAACCTTGCAGGCGGCCCCGAGCATTCCATCGTCATAGAGGAGGTGGAAGTACTCGTGCGCTGCAGTGAAACGCTGGTGGCCAAGGCTTCTGGCCGTGTTAATGGCAATAACTTCTGCTCTATAGGAACGCACAAACATACCGGAGATGTCGCTCACGAATGGTCTGAGAACGAAGCTGATGTCGCGGTATTCTCTGAGCAGCTTGATGACATCAACTGGTTCAGAGGCACTCACTCCCAAGCTACGCCGGGCCTTAGCTGCTCTCACACTTGCAATCTGCTCCATTTTACGCATCCTTCGACCTCCGCTCGATCAGGCTCGTCAGTTCGCTGAGGTTACGGGCAAAGCGGTTTATCCAGCGAAGCGATTCAAAATCCTCGTCACTTATGTTCTCGGCCCTAAACGCAATAGAGGTATCGCTCTGCTCCGGCGCCACCTGATCAACGAAGTGCGCAACCGAGTAGCCGTAGAGATCAGCAAGCTTGGTCAGGGTGATGACATCCACCTTGCGGTGGCCGTTCTCTAGCTGCGATATCTGTTCCCGCTTCACCCCTAAGTACCTAGCCACCTGAGATTGGGTGAGTCCCGCGCGTTCACGCGCTCGCTGAAGGCGTTGGCCGATAGTCCTGTACGGGTTCACATGGCAACCCTCCTTCTCAATTCTGTTACCTTACCGCGTCGCAGTACCGGTATTGTAACATATTCCTCACGTTTCGTGACCGTGTCTTTCCGCTCAGGGTTCGTGTATTGTCGAAACCCTATTTCTGAAGCGAGGCAATCCGTGGATTACCGGAGACACATGGTAATCCAGACATCGGTGGATTCGGTCTTCTGTTGACTCAACGCTAACTCCATGTACGAAGCAACGGGCACCTCCTCAATGTCTCCATGACGTGCTCGGGGCGATGACCCAAGCATACTCCTCGCAGCCGGCTGAAGCGAATCTCTGTTCCATTCCTCAGCTACTCAAAACCCTGTTGACACGTATGTTTGATACGTGTCATAATGTGGCCAAGAGGGAGGTTGCCATGAAGAGTATGTCTTCCCGCGAAGTGATCAAACTCATAGAACAAGATGGGTGGTACTTGGTAGCCGTTGCGGGAAGTCACCACCAGTTCAAACACCTAACGAAGCCCGGCAAAGTTACCATCCCTCATCCGAAGACAAGGCTTGCTCCCAAGACAGTTAGCTCCATACTTAAGCAGGCTGGGCTTTTATGAGGAGTTCGGCCATGCCAGGAGGTTTTGATACAGATGGCTAAGTATATTTATCCTGCAGTTTTCGATCCAAATGAGTGTGGCGGATATACTATTACCTTTCCGGATCTGCCCGGTTGTGTTACGGAAGGTGATACCTTGGACGACGCAATCCGGATGGCGTCAGAAGCCCTAGCTCTACATCTATATGGGATGGAGCGGGATGGCGACGAGATTTCCTCTCCCTCCAAGCCTACCTCTGTGCATTTACCAAGCGATGCATTTGTGACGTTAGTAACTGCAAGGACCGAGCCAATACGGGACGAGATCCGTAACAAGTCCATCAAGAAGACACTCACCATCCCGCAATGGCTCAATGAAGAAGCGGAAAAAGAGGGGATAAACTTCTCCCAAGTTCTGCAATATGCACTCAAAGAAAAGCTGGGACTGACTGAGCGGCCCTGAGGTGAGGTGGTCAGGGACGGGTCTGAATTAGGTCAAACACTGCAGGCTGAGTACAAGCGGGCGACACCGTATCTTTCGTGTAACCGCAAACACCGGCTGCATCCGCCGGCGCTCATAATCTCAATTGCTCCCTTTTGTCGTGTAACGATCGAAAATGCATCGTGCACCTGGTCTTGCTTTGCTACCACCGCTACTGAATCAATGATCTGGGCTTTACGGCCTCGCTCATATGAGCAAATGGTGACCAATCTCGAAATGCACAATCACGCTGAGCCAGGTATTGTTTTCTGAAACCGTGTATGCTGGTTTCCACTGACTCCGATTATGATCAACCAACGCAGCCATTTGCTTTGGAAACGTGGCCGGTAAGCGGAAGCAGGCTCCTCTTGCCAATCAGCGTCCACGGAGGTTGATACAGGCATGTCTGTGAGGGGTGAAGACGTGCTCTTGCGAGGACACGAGGCAGAGAGGCGCGTTTGCTCTGACCGAGATTCCCTAATTCGCCTGCGCTGTCTATCCCCATATTGCTAGCGCAAGGTTGTATTGGGGCTCTGACATCAGTTACTACGCCATCGGTTGCACAGCCTGACATATCGAGTAGGGTGGCGCCAGGTGATCAGCCTGGCGTCATCCCTCTCACAGAACCGTGCGTACGGGCCCCGTACACGGCTCCTGGCAAACCTTAGTCACTTGGCTTCATAGAAGAGACGCAAGACGCCG
>Ga0208693_1001867_pt1 | contig 14477 bp, 15 predicted proteins | sample AD_UKC071_MetaG_FD_184438 | JGI IMG/M metagenome (GOLD analysis project Ga0208693, IMG submission 184438) | Active sludge microbial communities of municipal wastewater-treating anaerobic digesters from USA - AD_UKC071_MetaG (SPAdes) (version 2) | ecosystem: Engineered > Bioreactor > Anaerobic >... | reverse complement strand
ATTTCGTTCAAGGGCATATTCCATTAAAGCCTTTGCATACCGTATTGAGGGTGATCCGAGGTGCATGATTCAATATTAATTTGGGCTATATTCTTCTAATATACGGTTGATCAATTCAATTTGTTCGTTTTCGTCTTCTAGTTTTTTGAGAAGCACTTTTTCTGCAATATTCAACGAAAGCTCTGTTACCTGTTTGTGAATATCACGTACGGCATTTTCTTTTTCGATACGGATTAATTCATTGGCTTCCATTAATTTTTTCTGAAGTATGTTTTCGGCTTCTTCCTGTGCCTCTTTGATTATCTTCTCATACCTCTGCATCGCTTCTTTCAAAATGCGTCCTTGTTCTTCCTTGGCTTTTGATATTAAATTATCTCCTTCTGTTTTTAGTTCAGCCAAGATAGTTTCCGCATTATTCACTTTCTGTAAAAAATCGTTAATCTTGTCTTCTCTGTCTTCTACTTTACGCATTATTACGGGGAAACCGTATTTTGCCAATATCGCAAAGACGATTCCGAATGAGATCAACATCCAAAACACTAGCCCTGAATCGGGCAATAATAAAGACATATAATGTGAATTTTAAAAGAAAAATGCCATTAAACAAACAATTACGGCGAATAAAGAAACTCCTTCGATTAATGCTGCGGAAACAATCATAGTTGTACGAATGTCGTTTGCCGCTTCGGGTTGACGAGCCGTAGCATTGATAGCCTGAATGCCGATTTTGCTGATACCGTAAGATGCCGCAATGGCGATAATGCTGGCGCTGATGGTGGCTCCCAATCTGTAAATTTCTGCTTTAACAACAGCTTGTAATAATACTAAAAGTAACATAGTTTTTAATTTTTTAAATGGTTAATTTATAATATAACGAATTTCTATTTTTTTTCCTGAGCAAATCCGATAAACATTGATGACAACATCGTAAATATGTAGGCTTGGATAAAAGCCACCAACAATTCCAAGAAAAGCATAAAAATGCTGAAGAGAATCGATACTATGGTCATTCCTGCATTGATGGCAAATCCAAGAGTTGCCGTAATAAAAATCAGTGATGATAATACCAAAATAATCGTATGCCCCGCAAATATGTTGGCAAACAAACGTATCATCAGAGCAAACGGCTTTATAAATATGCCAAAAAACTCAATAATAGGGAGTATCGGAAATGGAGGTGCTTTCATCCATATCGGCACGTCGGGCCAGATGATTCCTTTCCAATATTCGCGACTGCCAAATACGTTAATCGCAATAAACGAACAAAATGCCAATACAAAAGTAATAGAGATGTTTCCCGTAACATTTGCACCACCCGGGAAAATGGGAATCAATCCCATAATATTGTTTAGCAATATAAAGAAAAAGAGAGTCAATAAAAAAGGTGTGAATTTTCGATAATTGTCGCCTATTGTCGGTTTTATTATATCGTTGACAAGGGCGGTAATAAACATCTCCATAAAACCGACAAATCCTTTTGGTGCTTCGACATGATTCGATGATTTATACCAATGGGCTGCCGATAAAATAATTACAATTAACAATATACTGTTTATAAAGACAGAACAAGCTATTTTGGTAAATGATAAATCCAAAGGACGAATTTCAATTCCCGAGGCATCGTATTCAATAATTTTGCCTTCATAATTGCTGCCTTTGGGTGCAATTGAGAAGCCTTGGTATGTTCCATTATTTTTTCTGAATTGTGAAGATAGGAATAGATGCCAACCTGTTTGTTTGCTATGCAAAATAACGGGTAAGGGTATGGAGATTCGTTTATCCCCTATATTGGTTATATGCCACTCATAGCTGTCTTCCAAATGTCCAAATATAAATTCTTTCAAATCCAAATCTATTTTGGTTTCTTTTGCAAAAGAACTTTGAGAAGCAAAAAACGAAAACAACACTATGAAAAATAAATATCTACTTATTTTTTGCATAAAAAACAATCGTTTCCACAATTAAATAAATAATATAAAAAAGGAAAAAAGTAATCAGGAAGGCAAAAGTTTGTTCGGCAACGATAAAACAGTACAACAATAATACCATCAAAGATATAAATAGTTTTATTGCTTTTAATTGCATGAATTTGTTTGTCATTGTCGCGAATTCTTTTTCCTTATATTTAGATAGTATTTCTATTTCCAATAGAGTTAATAGAAAAAAATAAATTGGGATGAGCGGATAAAGTTTAAAATAATTTTGGGGAAATAAATAGTGTAATATTAAAAATCCGACTATAAAACACAATAACGTCAAAGCAACAAGCCCGACAATTGCATTGCGTTTTGTTAATTTCTTTATTCCCATTTTCCTCATCAAATTAATTGAGCTACACATACTGTAACCTTACCATCGCTGTATTCCACGAAACCTCCGGGAATATTTATTGAATGGGTTCCTTCGTCGTCTACATATTCTAAATTACCCGAAGTCAAAGACGATATAATCGGAGCGTGATGGGGTAAAATCATAAATGGCCCTAATGTTCCGGGAAGCAAAACTTTTTTCACTTTTCCTTGAAACAATTGTTTATCAAGTGATGTCACATCTAAATATAGTTCCATCTTTTAGTTTTTAACCTGAGCTAATATTTTTTCTCCTTTTTCGATGGCCTCTTCAATGGTGCCCACATTCATAAACGCTTGTTCCGGCAAATAATCTACTTCGCCGTCTAAAATCATTTTAAAACCTTTAATGGTGTCTTCTATTTCTACCGTAACCCCGGGAATTCCCGTAAATTGTTCGGCAACAACAAAAGGTTGTGAAAGAAAACGTTGTATTCTTCTTGCTCTATTAACAATCAATTTATCTTCTTCGGAAAGTTCCTCCATTCCTAAAATAGAAATAATATCCTGTAATTCTTTATTATGCTGCAATATTTGTTTTACACGTAATGCTACATCGTAATGCTCTTGTCCAACAATGTAAGGGTCTAATATGCGAGAAGTAGAATCCAAAGGATCAACAGCAGGATAAATGCCTAATTCTGCAATTTTTCGGCTTAAAACAGTTGTAGCATCGAGGTGAGCAAAAATGGTTACTACAGCCGGATCGGTTAAGTCATCTGCCGGAACATATATTGCTTGTACAGAGGTTATGGATCCATTTTTTGTAGAAACAATACGTTCTTGTATAAGTCCTATCTCTGTTGCAAGAGTAGGTTGATATCCCACGGCGGATGGTAAGCGGCCCAAAAGTGCTGAAATTTCCGAACCTGCTTGTATAAAACGAAAAATATTATCAATAAAAAAAAGCACATCTTTTTTTGCTCCCATCCCGTTTTCCATATCACGAAAAGCCTCTGCGATTGTTAGCCCTGAAAATGCAACAGAATAACGTGCTCCTGGTGGTTCGTTCATTTGACCAAAAACCAAAGCTGCCTGCGATTTAGCTAATTCATTTTCGTCTACTTTTGATAAATTCCAATGGCCGGTTTCCATGCTTTTTTTAAATTCATCGCCATACCGAATAACGTCTGATTCTATCATTTCGCGTAATAAATCGTTGCCTTCACGTGTACGTTCCCCAACTCCGGCAAAAACAGAAAAACCCTCATGTTTTTTTGCTACATTGTTAATTAATTCTTTGATAAGTACCGTTTTGCCTACACCTGCTCCGCCAAAAAGTCCGATTTTGCCACCTCGACTATAGGGGGTTAATAAATCAATGACTTTAATGCCTGTATGAAATATTTCTGTGGTAGTTGACAAACTGTCGAATTTTGGGGGTTCGCGGTGAATTGGATATGAGTTTGTACGATCTAATTTTTTCATGCCATCGATAGGTTCACCGGTTACATTCATAACCCTTCCCTTAACTTGTTCACCTGTTGGCATAGTGATGGGGCCTCCTGACCCTAATGGATAAACTTTCATGCCTCTTTGCAAGCCATCGGTACTATCCATTGCGATAGTGCGTACAGTGTTTTCTCCAATATGCTGCTGTACTTCTAGTATGAGGAGTTCACCGTTATGTTTTTCAATTTTTAAAGCATCGTGTATATTTGGCAAGATAAGTTCTTTCTCAAATTCTTCAAAAGTTACATCAATAACAGGTCCTATGATTTGAGAAATGCGTCCTACAATTTTTGACATAATAATAATTATATAAGGATATTTTTTTGATTACAAATATAGTCTTTTTTCGAAAAAGAGATATTGTATACCATTATATTATAAATTTCATTAGCATGAAATCATTGTTTATTTAGGTTTATTTTATTTTGATTCGATTTCGGAAAGAAGGAAAGCAAAATTATCTTCGCGAGACAGTTCTTTAGGTGCATTTCCATACTTGAAAATGCGAGCTTTACGATTTCCGATAAGTGTAAGATTGTTTTCTTCACGTCGAAGCATTGTTCCTTCACGTAGTCCTACTACAAATACATCTCTATTGATCTCAATGAATTCGTTGATACGAACTTCGCGTGTTTCGCCACTAAAATTTATCGGGTGTTCATCGGTGTAATGGGGATTAATCTGAAACGGAACCAAATTAAGCGTTTTGAATTTTCGGGGCTCAACAATCGGCATGTCATTGGTTGTTTGTAGTGTAGGGCATGCAATATTTGCACCTGCGCTCCAACCGATATAAGGCGTTCCATCTTTAACTTTTTTGCAGATTATCTCCATCAGTTTATTGTCCTGCAGTATTTTGACTAGATGCCATGTGTTGCCACCACCAACCACGATGGCGTTGGCATTTTCAATTGCTTCTGTGGGATTTGCAAAGCGATGAATGCCGGTTGTGTGATGACCAATTTCAGCAAATACGTTATTCACTTTCTTTTCATATTCATCGAATGAGAACGTTACCGCAGCATAGGGGATGAAAATGGTATTTTGCTTTTTCCCCCTCAAAAAATCTTTTATTTCATTTTTTGCATGTGCTAAATAATCTTCCCCGGGATTCGTGGAATTGCTGATAAGCAAAAGTCTCATAAATAATGGTTGATTTATTTTTTTCTTGTGGCAAATATAATCAATTTTATTATAAGGGATTGGATATTTCTTTTTAATGGATTATTTTTGCTTTTATTTCTTTTTAGTTAGGATGAACAATATAAATGTAATAGAAAAGACGATTCGTAAAATCAGAAAAGATCTTCGTCTTTCCATGAATGGTGTTGTGGCAGCAAGTATGCGGGAGAAAGGAATGAATTACGGTATGAATTTTGGGGTAAAATTACCGGATATTCGCAGGATTGCGTCTCGTTACGTTCCCAATAAAGAGCTGGCCGAAAGATTGTGGAAGCAAGATGTGCGCGAGTTAAAAATTATTGCTACGTTGCTGTATCCTCCCGATGAATTTTTTCGAGAAGATGCTGCACGTTGGGTAATGGAAACTCCTAATCAGGAAATTCGTGAGCAGGTATGTATGAATTTATTTTCAAAAACGGATTTTGCTGACGAGTTGGTTAAAGAGTGGATAAACCAAGAGAACGATGATGTACGTATAACAGGGTATTGGTTGTTTGCAAGGCTTGCCATCATTCGTGCGGCCTCTTTCGAGAGAGTTGATAAGAATAATATTGTCGAGAGAGCTCTTTCTGATCTTGCTTCCGATTCATTGTTTTTGGTTCAGGCTGCTTTTAATGCCCTGAAGTTTGCCGGGAGAGACTCTCGTCAATTGGCCGACACTATTTTAAATCGATTGAAGCCATTAGAGAAAAGCTCCAAGGGGAAGGAGATGGTGGATATTTTGCGTTTTGAGTTCGAGGATATTATTCCTTGAAATTTTTGTTGACAAAAAAGGCAATGATGAGCAGATTAATTGTAAGAAATAGTCCCACTCCTCCAATATAAATACTTTTCCAGTGAGGAAGTGTGAAAAAAAAGTAGAGTGAAGCGATAACGATTAATGCTATCAATACCCCCAATATTCGTAAAATGGTTTTTTTCCCTTTCATCTTTATTTCTTATTGTTTGAAGAGTACAAATGTATTAAAATTTTTTACTCTGGTTGTGCTTTTAGCCACTTAGCGATATCTTCCAATACTTCGGGGTAAAATGGTCTGCTCGATTTCGATGCCGCGTTTATCGTATCGGAGAAAAGCGAAGCCGTTGCGTGTCAGATAATCGGAAAGGACAAGAAAGGATTTGATTTGTTATTCGTGATGGTAAGGTTCGTTGTTCAGAATGGTCATTGCCCGATAAAGTTGTTCTATAAACACCAATCGCGCCATTTCGTGAGTAAAGGTCATTTTCGAAAGCGACACTTTTTCATCGGCACGCCTGTCTATTTCCTCCGAAAATCCGTAGGGTCCTCCTACGACAAAAACCAAACGCTTTATCCCCATGAGCCCTTTCTTTTCAATAAATTGGGCAAATTCCGGCGAAGTAAACTCCTTCCCTTTTGCATCTAGAAGCACAACATAATCGTTGGGTTGTAATATTTTGAGAATTTGGTTTCCTTCGAGAGTTTTCTGATCTTTTTCAGAAAGATTTTTCGTGTTTTTTATATCGGGAACGATTTTAATTTCAAAGGGGATATAGTGCTCGAGTCTTTTTACATAGGCATTTATCAGCTTGTTATAAGCAGCATCGTTTATTTTCCCTACCGATAACAAAATGATTTTCATTTCTATGAATTTATCTTTGAAATACAAATTTTTCGTCCTGATTACAAATGTAATACTTTATTTTTATAATTTTGTCAATTCATTGTCAACAGCACAGTTAACAAAAAAGATGTTTTAGGTGTTTATACAGTTAGAGTATTCTCAGAAAACGTTTAAATATGGAAGAGAAAGAATTAGTAAATAAACTCATAGATCTGGCTTTTGCCGAAGATATTGGGGAGGGAGATCATACTACCTTGTGTAGTATTCCTGCTGACGCCGAAGGAAGAGCGAAGCTTATCATAAAAGAAGAAGGTATTCTTGCCGGAGTGGAGGTGGCAAAGGAAGTTTTTCATAAATTTGATCCTACGTTAAAGATGGAAGTTTTTATCGAGGATGGGGCGCATGTTAAGCCCGGTGATGTAGCTTTTGTTGTGGAAGGAAAGGTACAATCGCTTTTGCAAACCGAGCGTCTTGTTCTTAACATCATGCAGCGCATGAGCGGTATTGCAACCACAACTCATCACTATGTGAAACTTCTTGAGGGAACCCACACGAAATTGCTCGATACGCGTAAAACTTCCCCCGGAATGCGTATACTTGAAAAAAAAGCAGTAAAAATAGGGGGAGGGGAAAATCATAGGATCGGACTTTTCGATATGATTCTTTTGAAAGATAATCATGTTGATTTTGCCGGTGGTATCGAAAACGCTATTCGCAGAGCTCAAAAATATCTGAAGGAAAAAGGCAAAGACCTGAAAATCGAAATCGAAGTTCGTAATCTTGATGAACTAAAAGAGGCGTTACGTGTAGGAGGTGTGGATAGGATTATGCTCGATAATTTTTCTGTTGAAGATACGCGTAAAGCTGTGGAATTGGTAGCCAGACAGGTAGAGCTCGAGTCTTCGGGCGGGATCACAGAAGAAACCATACGCAGTTATGCCGAATGTGGAGTAGATTATATTTCTGTAGGTGCATTTACTCATTCGGTTAAGAGTCTTGACATGAGTTTAAAGGCCGATTAAAAGAATGGAAAATAGAGAGAATAAACAAGAATTGTTAGATAAGCGTTATATACGTATGGCCTTCATTTGGGCTGAGAATTCCTATTGCAAGCGTCGTCAGGTGGGTGCAATTTTGGTAAAGGATAAAATGATTATATCCGACGGCTATAATGGCACGCCGGCAGGTTTTGAGAATGTATGCGAGGATGAAAATAATATCACAAAACCCTATGTTTTGCATGCCGAGGCCAATGCAATTACAAAAGTTGCCCGATCGAACAACAGTAGCGAAGGGGCGACACTTTATGTGACTTCGGCTCCCTGTATAGAATGCGCCAAGCTTATTATTCAAGCCGGAATCAAGCGGGTTGTATATGCTGATTCTTACCGAGTGAGCGATGGAATTGATTTGTTGAAGAGGGCTAATATTGAAGTTGTTGCTATAGACATAGATAAATAAATAGATAACGGAAGGTATAATTTAAAAAAATAGTGGATGATGGATGCTGAAAAAAGTGTAAGAACGTGGTTACCGTTGTGGATTGCTCTGGCAATTGTATTAGGAATTTTTATCGGTAACAAGTTTTTGGTATTTGAACGAGGAATAAAAGTTGCAGGTACCGAAAAACTAAATGCAGTTCTTAATTACATAGGGGAATCATATGTCGATCCCATCGATATGAGGGAATTGGTCGAAGATGCTTTGCCTCATATCGTCAGGGAGCTCGATCCCCATTCAGCTTATATACCTGCCGAAGAAATGAAACGGGTCAACGAAGAGCTGGAATCTCATTTTTCAGGAATAGGTGTCAGCTTTTATGTGCTCAACGATACCATTGTTGTTACGAGCATTATTCCGGGAGGTCCCTCTGAAGCCGCAGGAATCCAACCGTGGGATCGCATCGTTGAAGTAAACGATACGGTAATAGCAGGGATAAATATCACCAATGAACAGGTAGTAAAAAAACTGCGAGGCGAAAAAGGCACACAAGTTAAGCTTGGCATCATCAGACCATCTGAAAATAAAATGATATACATTACCGTTACTCGAGGCGATATTCCCGTTAGCAGTGTACAAGCATCTTACATGTTAACGGACGATATCGGGTACATTAAAGTGGGTACTTTTGCATTTACAACTTTCAGCGAATTTATTTCAGCTATTTCCAAGTTAAAAAACCAAGGAAGCAATTCTTTTGTGATTGATCTTCGCGGTAATTCAGGGGGGTCATTGGAAACGGTTGTTTTTATGGCAAACGAATTTTTGGATAAAGGTGAATTAATTGTTTATGCTGAGGGGCGTAGATTCCCTCGTATCGATCACTATGCCGACGGTTCGGGAACTTGCAAAAATGATCAGATTGTTGTGTTGATTGACGAATTAAGTGCTTCAGCTAGCGAGATTTTTTCAGGAGCTATGCAGGATCATGATCGCGGGTTAATTATTGGACGCAAATCTTTTGGAAAGGGGTTGGTGCAAAGTCAACGTCAATTTAGAGACGGATCGGCTATCCGGTTGACGGTCGCTCGTTATTACACGCCATCAGGACGATCCATTCAGCGTAAATATGAAAAAGGACGATACTATGAATATGAAATGGAGGCCATTAATCGTTATATCCAAGGGAATTATGTAAATGTGGATACGGCTTCGAATGTCGATTTAAAACCGTATAAAACAGACGGAGGTAGAACCGTTTATGGTGGCGACGGAATTATGCCTGATATTTTCATTCCTCGTGATACTACAGGTATAAATCCATATTATAATGCGTTGATAAGTCGTGATCTTGTTCAGGAATATGCGATGGTGTACAGCGATAGAAATAGAGAGAAATTGCAGAAATTTAGTTCATGGGAAGATCTTCATCGCTATCTTCGTATGCAGCCTCTGCTGATGAATTTAGTGAGTTATGCCGATTCAAAAGGTGTAAGGCAACGCCCGTATTATATTGAAGAGTCGCGAAAACTTTTAGAAACTCAGTTGGAAGCTTACATTATCCGGAATTTCTGGGGAGAGGAAGGATTTTATGCTGTTCTTATGGAAAACGATAATGTGGTTGACAAAGCTATAGAGATGATTGTTACAGGAAAAGCTGTACCCGAAGCGATTGTTCGAGAACTCTATAAAGAGTGATTTTTCGTCTCGACTCAACTTATTTTTGTTTAGTTTTGATGTGTTGGTGTGGAAATGCAGCAGATATCCTCGAAACAGGTTTTACGGAATCAAATAGCAGCGAAAAAAAAAGCTTTATCAAAAGCGGAGTTAAGTAATTTTTCGGCAGAAGTGATTTCAACGCTTGAATTAACATCTTTGTTCCGGGATGCTACCTGTATTTTGGCGTATTATAGCATGGAGGGTGAAGTAGCTACGCATGATTTTATCGATAAATATCATGGGAGCAAATGTTTTATTCTCCCCGTTGTAAGAGGAAATGAATTGGTATTGAGAAAATTTACTTTGCAGAAGGAGATGGTGAAATCTTCTTTTGGAATTTATGAACCGGAAGGGAACGATTTTGTTGATTTCGAGCGGATCGATCTTGTTCTTGTTCCCGGAGTAGCATTTGATAGAAAACTCCATCGGTTGGGTAGGGGAAAAGGGTTTTACGACCGGTTGTTACCTCTTATCAAAGCTCCGAAAATAGGTATTTGTTTCGATTTTCAATTGTTCGATCAAATCCCCCATGAAAAGCACGATGTTAAAATGAATATGATTGTCTCTCAAAATGAGATTGTGTTGGAATGACGATTTTTTACTTTTTAGATGCTCTTACCGGTAAAAATCGATTTGTGCGTCGCATAGTTTTCGATAATATCCATTTTTGGCATACAATTCCTCATGGTGACCATGTTCTACTATTTCTCCATCGTGTATAACATAAATTTCGTCGGCATTCTTAATGGTGGATAATCGATGAGCAATGGTAATGGTGGTACGATTTTGTACCAGTCTATCCAATGCTTCTTGTACTAGTCTTTCCGACGCCGTATCCAATGCCGATGTGGCTTCGTCGAGGATGAGAATTTGAGGGTCTTTCAAAATGGCCCGAGCAATGCTGATGCGTTGACGTTGACCTCCGGATAGTTTCCCGCCTCTGTCGCCAATATTGGTCTGATAGCCGTGTTCGGTAGCCACAATGAATTCGTGTGCATTAGCAATATGAGCTGCTCTTTCCACTTCCTCCTTCGTTGCATTTTCTTTGCCAAAGGCGATGTTGTTGAAAAATGTATCATTGAAGAGAATGGCTTCCTGGCTTACATATCCTATTAATGAACGCAAATCGTGGAGGGTAACCTCTTTAATATTTATATCATCAATATAAATTCCGCCTTGCTGGATATCGTAAAAGCGAGAAAGAAGATCCACGATGGTGGATTTACCTGATCCTGATTCTCCTACGAGAGCAATTGTTTTTCCTTTAGGGATAACCAGATTGATATCTTTCAATACCCAGTCCGATTGGTAAGCAAACCATACATGATCGTAATGGATGTGGCGATTAAATTGAAGTTTTTTGGGATTTTCCGGATTCTCGATCTCATTTTGAGCTTCCAGGATACGATCGATTCTTTCCATCGATGCCAGTCCTCTTTGTACAGCATAAGCCGATTTCGAAAAATCTTTGGCCGGATTAATAATGCTATAAAAAATAGTGAGATAATAAATAAACGTGGCAGCATCAATGAGCCCTTTTCCTTCTAAAATTAATAAACCGCCAAACCAAAGAACAATAGCCATGGTGAGCGTACCAAGAAATTCACTCATGGGATGTGCCAGGTACTGGCGACGGGCTATTCGGTTGGACATTCTTCTAAATTCGTTGTTCCCTTTGTGAAATCGTTCCGAGATCTTCTTTTCGGCATTGAATGCTTTTATTATCCGTAAACCACTCAACGTTTCCTCAACTTGCGACATTAATTCTCCCCATTTATTTTGCGCTTCAAACGATTTTCTTTTAAGTGTTTTCCCCACTGTTCCCATCACATAACCCATTATCGGAAGCAGTACAAGCACAAAAAGAGTAAGCTGCCAGCTCAAAGCAATCATTGTACCCAAATAAATGAGGATGAGGATGGGATTCTTGAAAAGCATGTCGAGCGAACTCATAATTGAGTTTTCTACTTCGTTGACGTCGCCTGAAATTCTGGCCAAAATGTCCCCTCTACGTTCTTCTGTAAAAAAACCGATGGGTAAAGCGAGTATTTTTTCATTGATTTGATTTCGGATATCTTGTACTACTCCTGTACGGATAGGTATCGTAAAATAGGATCCAAGATAAGCAGACAGGGTTTTAAAAAAGGTCATGGTGACCAAAGCAGCAGCTAAAATTAGTAATGTTTGACTGCTTCCATATGTTTCGATCAGTTGAGTTATATACCAGTATCCGTTATTGAAAAGAATATCAAGGGAAGAAATTCCCCGAGTATTCCAGGGAATAAATTCATATGTGGCGGTGTTTATTTTGAATAGAACCTGAAGAATAGGTATAATTGTTGCCAGAGAAAATACATTTAAAATGGCAGTTAATATGTTGAAAATAAAAGTAAGTACAACATATTTTTTATAGGGAGGCAGAAATCGCTTAAGTATTTTAAAAATTCCTTTCATTAAACTCACGGATTGAAAAGCCGGTACAAAAGTACGAATTTTCGGGGAATAACCGCCGAAAAATTTGTACTTTTGCCATTATGGAATCGTCTGACAAAAATACTTTGATCGAATTACTCGCTCAATTGAATGCTGCTCAACAAAAAGCCGTCGAATTTTGTGATGGTCCGTCCCTAGTCATAGCCGGTGCCGGGTCGGGAAAGACCCGAGTGCTTACCTATAAAATAGCTTATTTATTGGAACAGGGCCTTCCTCCTTATTATATTCTTGCTCTTACATTTACCAATAAGGCTGCACGAGAGATGAAGTCGCGTGTTGCCGAGCTTGTTGGGGAAAAGAAGGCTCGTCAAGTATGGATGGGTACGTTTCATTCTATTTTTTCGCGTATTTTACGCAACGAAGCTGAAATTATCGGTTTCGATTCCAATTTTACGATTTTTGATGCGTCAGATTCGCATAACCTCGTCAAGCTGATCATAAAAGATATGAATTTGGATGATAAAGTATATCGTCCCGGCAACGTGCATCATCGCATTTCGAAGGCAAAAAATAGTCTGATAACTCCTCAAATGTATGAACGAAATGCAGAGCTTGTGGAGTATGATCGTAGGATAAAACAACCCCTGATTTTTGAAATTTATCGTCGTTACCAAGAGCGTTTGCGGTCTGGGAATAGCATGGATTTTGACGATCTCCTAATGTATACCAATATTCTTTTTCGGGATCATCCCCATGTGTTGGAGAATTATCGGAATCGCTTTCAGTATATTTTAGTGGATGAGTATCAAGATACGAATTTTGCTCAGCATCTCATTGTAAGGCAATTAGGAGAAGTGCATCGTCGTGTGTTTGTGGTGGGCGATGATGCGCAAAGTATCTATTCGTTTCGCGGCGCGAATATCGATAATATCTTGAAGTTTAAATCTTTCTATCCCGAAGCACACATATTTAAGCTTGAGCAGAATTACCGTTCGACCCAAAATATCGTGAATGCGGCCAATAGCCTAATCAAAAAGAATGTAGGACAAATTTTTAAAAATGTTTTTTCTGAGCAAGAAGAGGGAGAAAAGATTGAGGTGATTAGTGCTTTTTCTGATTTTGAAGAAGGATTGATTGTCGCTAATAAAATTGCTCGTATGCGCTATGAAGACCATGTCTCGTACGGCAATTTTGCCATTCTTTACCGCACCAATGCACAGTCGCGTATATTTGAAGAGGCATTGCGTAAGAAAAATATTCCTTATCGTATTTACGGCGGTCTTTCTTTTTATCAGCGCAAAGAGATTAAAGACATCATTGGTTATTTTCGGTTGATTGTCAATCCGCAGGATGAGGAAGCTTTTCGAAGGGTTATCAATTATCCGGCTCGCGGTATCGGCAATGTTACTGTCGGCAAGATCTCGAATGCAGCACAATCGTATAATACAAGTATGTGGGAAGTACTTTCTAAACCATTGAAATACAACCTAAATGTGAATTCCGGGATGTTGAAAAAACTATCCCATTTTCATGAACTAATTAGCGATTTAATCGCACAAAACGAAAAGCTGAATGCCTTTGAACTAGCGCAACAGGTAATTAAAAAAACAGGTATTGCTACGGAAACTTATCGTGATATGACACCCGAAGGAATGAGTCGCGCGGAAAACATTCAGGAATTGTTGAATGCTATGAATATATTTGTTACTCAGCGACAGGAAGAGGGTAATGATAATATTAGTTTGTCAGACTTTTTGTCGGAAGTTTCGCTTCTGACCGATCAGGACACCGATAGCGATTCGAATTCAGAAAGGGTAACGCTCATGACGGTGCATTCGGCCAAGGGATTGGAGTTCGATCATGTTTTTGTGGTGGGAATGGAAGAGGATCTTTTTCCTGTGGTAATGGCAAAAAACGAGATGCAGGGTTTAGAAGAAGAGCGACGTTTGTTTTATGTGGCTATCACGCGTGCAAAAAAGACGTGCACGCTTACTTTTGCCAAGAGCCGCTTTAAAAATGGTCGCGTAATTTCAACACGAGAGAGTCGATTTCTGATCGATATCGATCGTAAATTTCTCTTAACGCACGGAGATACGTTTTCTGATGTTTGTTCGGAACACGGGGATGGTTTTTGGAGCTCATTACGCCATCAAAAGGACGAGATGACGAATGCAAGAAATCAAAAGCCGGTCTATTCATCACAGCAGGAAAAATTTTCGCCGGTAACACAAACTTCATTTCAGCCCCTATCGAAAGAGGCCGAGGAACTTTGTGAAGGCGACATTATCGAACACGAGCGTTTTGGACGTGGCGTGGTAAG
>Ga0208693_1001856_pt1 | contig 14512 bp, 14 predicted proteins | sample AD_UKC071_MetaG_FD_184438 | JGI IMG/M metagenome (GOLD analysis project Ga0208693, IMG submission 184438) | Active sludge microbial communities of municipal wastewater-treating anaerobic digesters from USA - AD_UKC071_MetaG (SPAdes) (version 2) | ecosystem: Engineered > Bioreactor > Anaerobic >... | reverse complement strand
TGAGGATAGGAAAAGATTTGTAGAACCTCATTGCATTATCAATAAGATTGGATTGATCCCAAGAGAAAATTAATATATCCTGAAAAAGGAAGGAAGCTTTGACAGCTAAGAAGCGTACTCAAATGACGTTCCAAGGGGACATCCCCCGAAGCTCCTCGGAAGATCCGGACGACATCCGTCTGGACTACGCCATCCGAGCGTTAGAAAATCTGAAGAAGAAGCGGAAGGAACAGGAAAAACTCAAACAACCCCCGCAGAACAAGTAACCTCACGGGCTTTAAAGCCCCTCAAGCCTCTAGCTGAAAGGCAATACCGCCACAGTCTAAACAGAAAAGAACGATCCTATAGAGATAAAACATGCCGTTGCCGAAGCGGATGACATTATAGCTTCGCATGATACCAATCTGAATGTAAACCCTGATTATCCTCCCGAGCTCCAGCCCCGGCAAAGAGAAGGTGCAGCTTTGGAGGCGCAGGTCCGGTCAATAGCCGGCCGGATGAATCCTGCCAGGCTGGGCGAAAACCCCATGATTACTGATGGAGCTACCATTGTCGGCCCCCGCAAGTGGGTAATGAACGAGATCGAGCGCCATAAACAGATTCCCTCCTTTGCATTCAATACAGCAATAGTAACAACTTACTATTAAAGCTGGTATAAAGCGCCCTTGGCCCATGCCGATTGATAGGTTAAATTACCATTAAGCTTAATTCTTAAGAGAGAGCCTGAATGAATTGAAAAACGAAATCCGTGTTACCGGAAGCCTGGTCCAGGCTTACACGGTCTGCCCCCGCCAGGCGTGGCTGGCCTCCAGGCAGATCTGTCCTGATGAGGATAACGTCTACCTGGCCCTGGGCCGGTTGATTGATCAGCAATCTTATGGGCGTGAAAAGAAAGAGATTCGCCTGGGCCATCTTTGCCTCGACCTGATCCGCCGCGGCAAGAAGCAATTGGTTATTGGAGAGGTTAAAAAATCTTCTCGCGCCCGGGAGGCAGCGAAACTACAACTGGCTTTCTATCTGCACGAGCTGGCCGAAATGGGGATAGAGGCCGAAGGTGAGCTGCTTTTTCCCGAAGAACGGCGCAAAGAGCGGGTGCTTCTTGATGAAGCTATGTCCCAGCAAATCACAGAGATTAAGGAAGCTATAACCGCCTTGGTTAACGAGAAACAGCCCCCGCCTCCGAATAAAAACAGGCGCTGCCCCAAATGCGCTTACGCTGAACTGTGCTGGGCATAAACAGCACTGGGTCCTGCCGGCATTAGTAATTATAGGAGGAGAAGGGGTATGCAGAAAACTCTCTACCTTTTTCAAAGCGGTCGTTTAAAAAGAAAAGGCAATACAATCTGCGTGGATACGGAAGAAGCCAAGCGTTACTTTCCGGTTACCGGCGTGCGCGATATTTTCATATTCGGCGAAGTAGATGTAAATAAAAAGTTCCTTGAATTCGCTCATGAAAATGAAGTTATCCTGCATTTTTTTGGCTATCACGGTCAGTATGTCGGCAGCTTCTATCCCCGCGAGCATTATAATTCAGGCTACATGATTTTGAAGCAGGCCGAGCATTACCTTGATTTTAAAAAGCGTATACAACTATCAAAACAATTTGTCGGCGGTGCTCTGGCCAATATTCAGCAGGTTCTACGCTATTACCAAAACCGGGGCAAGGATGTCCAGAAACAGCTTTCTGCAATAGCCAATCTTTCTCAAAAATGTGCCGATTCCCGCAGCATAGAAGAGCTGATGGCGCTCGAGGGTAACGCCCGGACCCATTATTACACCTCCTTTAACCAGATAATCGGCGAAGAAGACTTTCAATACCGGAGCCGTAGCAAGCGCCCACCCAAGGACCCGCTCAACGCCATAATCAGCTTCGGGAACACCCTTGTTTACATGAAAGTTTTAACAGAAATCTATAAAACCCATCTTGACCCGCGAATCGGCTTCTTGCATGCCACCAACTTCCGCCGGTTTACCTTAAACCTCGATATTGCCGAAATTTTTAAGCCCATAATTGCTGACCGAATTCTCTTCAGCCTGGTCGGCAAAAAAATACTGAGCAAGAAGAACTTCGAACAACGCGGCGGTATCACCCTTTTAAAGGAGCAGGGACGCAAGCTTTATATACAGGAGTTTGAAGAGAAGCTGGCGAGCACCTTCTATCACCGCCGGCTTAAACGCAATGTTAGCTACCAGACACTTATCCGGATGGAGATCTACAAGCTGGAGAAGCACCTTATCGGTGAACAGCCCTACCGGCCTTTTGTCACCCGCTGGTAGATGAAGCGAGGATAATAACGATGTATGTAATTTTAGTCTACGATATTAATGTAAAACGGGTCGGCAAGGTTTTAAAAATTTCCCGGCGTTACCTCACGTGGGTACAAAACTCGGTTCTGGAAGGTGAACTGACCGAGGCCACCTTCCGCTCTTTGCTCATCGAGCTTAAGCAGGTGATCAGCGAAGATGAAGATTCGCTGCTTTTTTACATACTGGGCAACCAGAAGTATGCGGAGCGCAAGTCGATCGGCATAAAAAAAGGCGGTGAGGAGTGGATTTATTAATTTTTATTACCGAAAAAGCGGCAAAATAATCCAAAATAATGATATAATAGATATGCTGATTTCAAATGAAGGATTATTATATATATTTATTTTTGTCAAGGATTGCCGTAACCGGTTCATGATCCTAGAGATTTATCGAAGAGAGGTATGCCGATGGTCTCTCCAACAGGCAACCCTGAAGCAATGATCGCCACCCTCGGTGTTGAACCGCAAGTAGTAACCATCGCGCTTGATTCTCTCATTAAGCAGGGAAAATACATCAACGAAGTTACCGTTCTTTACACCGATCATCCAGCCATCCTGGAAGCTCTGGCTATCCTGGAAGGTGAATTTAAAGGTACCGTATACTCTGGTGTCACTTTTCACGCAAAGGCAATCTCCACTACCCATGGCCCGGTGAGAGATTTTCAGAGTGAAGAGGAACTGCGAGGCTTGTTGCGGACGCTCTATACTGAAATACGCCAGATCCGTCAAAAGGAACGTCCCATTCATCTTTGCATCTCCGGCGGGCGCAAGGTGATGGGAGTAATGGCCATGACCGTAGCCCAGCTACTGTTCGGCCCTGATGACCGGGTGTGGTACCTGATTACCGAAGGCTGGAAACCGGGCGCCGGACGCCAGTTGCACGCTGACGGCAGCGTGCAGACCCGGCTGGTCCCGGTGCCGGTCCTGCGCTGGCAGGAAGCCGGCACCTTGATGCAGGCCGTGACCGAGCTTGACGACCCCCGGGAAATGCTGGCCTGGTATCACCGGCTGACGAAGCGGGCCGAAGAGAAACGGCAGGACGAATTTATCAAGCACTGGTTAACTCCCGCGGAGCGCCGGGTCACTGAACTGGCCTGCCGCGGTTTCGACAATGCCACCATTGCCGCCCGGCTGGACAAGCGGGAGCAGACCGTGGCCAACCAGCTGCGCAACGTTTATGAGAAGCTGCGCGAATGGCTGGGCTTTCCCGATTACAACGTGGACCGCAGCGTCCTCATTGCCCGATTTGCCCCCTATTTTACCATGATGGAACCAAAGGAGATTGATTATGCAGATTCTTAACTTTGCCCACCCGCTCACAGAGGAGCAACTTGCCAAAATCGAGGAGCTTGCCGGAAAGAAAATTTCCGGGGTAATCAACATAGACAGCCAGATCGATACCGCCAAGCCCATCGAGGAGCAGGTCGCGGCCATGCTTGATCGCACCGGGCTAACATCACAGGACTGGCAAACCAAACCGCTGCTGATCAACCTGCCGTCCCTGAACTTCAGCGCCGCGGCCCTGCTGGCCCAGCTGCACGGCAGGATGGGCTACTTCCCCTCGATTCTGCGGCTGCGCCCGGTCACCGAAGGAATCGCGCCCCGCTTCGAGGCCGCCGAAATCATTAACCTGCAAGCCATGCGCGAGCGGGCGAGAGAGAAACGGTAACGAGGGCATTTATGATTCTAGACTATTTGTATTAATGACAGGGGTGTTTAAATGCAGTTAACTATAACCTTTACCACACCGGAGCCGGTGGAGCTGCCGGTCCACTACGGTCATCTTGTCCAGGGAATGATTTATCACGGCATGGAGAATCCGCTGCTCAGCCGCTACCTGCATGAGCACGGCTTCCAGTTAGAAAAACGCCGCTTTAAACTTTTTACCTTTTCACGGCTGATGGGACAGGAAATACAGTTTAACCGGCCCCAAAAAACCCTGACACTAACCCCGCCGCTTAAGCTGGTCATTTGCTCGCCTATCTCTTACATCTTGCAGGAGTTGGGTACCGGCTTCTTGCGGCAGGGGCAGATCCGTATTGGTGACGCGCGGCTTAATGTAAAAGAGATCGCTACGATGCAACCCCATGTCGAATCTGACCGTATTCATGTGCGCATGCTCTCGCCGATGGCTGTCTACAGCACCCTGCCGTCCGCTAACGGGCGTAAATTTACTTACTACTACTCCCCGTTCGAACCCAAGTTTAGCGAACTAACCGGCGCCAACCTGATCAAAAAGCACTATTTAATCCACGGAGGGCCCCCTTTATCAGAAATATTTTATATCAGGCCTCTCCAGGTAACCGAAAAAGACTACACTATCACTTACTATAAAAATTTTATCATAAAGGGCTGGATGGGCATATACGAACTGCAAGGTGACCCGGCCCTGCTGCAGATCGCCCTCACCGCCGGGCTGGGTGCAAAAAATTCGCAGGGGTACGGGTGCTGTCTAATGGAGGAGCAAGAGAACTCAGACAATTAGAAAGTTCGTTTTAGGAGGAGTTGAAAACTTATTAAGTTATCTTATTTGATACCATCGTCTAACGCAGTTTTCCGGAATACCTATTACATCTTGAAAAACACTTTGACCATTGCATTCCAGCTTATGTAAATCGACATCTTTTGTTTTTTCCATTTGTTAGGAGGAATATATATGGGACAAGTAAAAACGTGCACACTTGTTTCCACGGTAGGTACAAGCCTGTTTACCAATCTAAATCGCCTGCTCCATGAATCTCTGACGCCAGATGATCATACTAAAATAAAAGGCCTTGAACCGAGAATTATAGAGAAGATCAAGAGACATTATGAGGCATCGAACTGGCAGGCTCTTGGACAGGCACTAACGGAGTTACCATGCGACGCTTATATATGCGGAGCAGAGATCAATTCGATAAACGCTCTGTCTAAGAAAGACTGGCTAGGAGTATGGCGCATTATCTTTTTGGTCTCCGATACAGAGGCAGGCAAACAAACGGGCGAAGTTCTCATCGCTTATTTTGGGAATTGCAAAGAGAAATTTGGACTGCAAAAAACAGAGTACCGCTGTATCAAAGATCTTCAAGATGCTCGCCCCTGGGATTTCCGCACCATGGGGCTAAGAAATTTAGTAAGAGAAATAGGAAATATTTATAAAGAAGTAGGCGGCTCCCCTTACCTTATCATCGATGCGACAGGGGGTTATAAAGCCCAGATTGCTGTCGCTTCCCTCATCGGTGTAGCCTTGGACGTCGATGTATATTACATGTACGAAAAATTTGGCGATATCATATCATTCCCGCCTCTCCCTGTTACCTTCGATTATGAACTTATCGGCAGGTATGGGCGCCTGCTTCATGCATTTGAGGAAAGTATGCAGCTGACCGAAGACGAAATTGATTCCATCGACGAAGAGCTCAAGGTCTTGCTTGATCAAGAAATAATTGATGGTAAGCTTTGCTGGGCACTCTCACCGATTGGCGAAATTTTTCTTACGGGTTTTCGTCTGCGAAATCCCAAGCCGGTAGAGCTTCCTAACGCTTTACCAGAAGAGAGAAAACCCCCTGAATTTCCTGTTCATCATTATCCAATGGGCTTTAAAGACTACGTCAGGAAGGTATGGAGCAATACGCCATGGATAACAAGATGCGTCACTGAAGATTACTCGGGCCAGGCTGGCATGAAAAAGAATGGCTTTAATCTTCGCGAAGAGCCTGGAGGCAATTTTGTAATTATAGGGATTTATGTTGATCATTCAGGCTTTGCAGGCAGGTTTAAGGTGTTGACTACCAGCGCTAAGCGCACTGATCTTGTTTGGGCGGTGGATTATTTAAACCAGAAATTCGCTTGATCAGAATAATTTCGGTGAAAGAGGTGATTGGGGATGGGTAGAAAGCTGCCCATGGAATGTCCGGCAGCTCCGGAAAAAGCTTTTGAAGATTTTGAAAAGGAGCGGATATGTCAAACTACATATCACATTGAGTTAGTTACCCCTCTTTTTGGGGGAGGTGCTGTCCCGGGGGAAAATGACCCCGTTACCTTAATCAGGGGGCCGGGCATCAGGGGCAACTTGCGCTTTTGGTGGCGGGCTACTCGGGGAGCTAAATTTGAGAATGTTGAAGAACTTCGAAAACGTGAAGGTGAAATTTGGGGCACAGCCAGCTATTCAAGCCCTGTAACCATAATTATCAAAGACGAAACAAAAAGCAAAGGCGAGCAATGGGCAAGATATGAGCTTGATCAGAAAAAAAGAGGCGTGAAAAGTCTACCAAAACCTATTGATAAAAATTTCAAGATGTATGCCTTGTTCCCATTTAAAGGAAAGGCCGAGAAAGGGATAATAATAGAACAACCTTCTATTGTTACAACAAAGGCGTCTTTTAATTTGGTTTTGAAATGGCCTAGAAATATTGATCTGTTCATGGAGATAGAAGCTGCGGTCTGGGCCTGGGTAAACTTTGGCGGCCTTGGAGCTCGGACCCGCAGGGGCTGCGGTGCTCTGTACTGCTCGACACTTTCTCCTTCCTGGGAGAACGTTAACTCGCTTAAGAATTGGTACAAGCGCTGCTTGGACAAGTACTCTATAGAACTACCTACAGAAACACGCGGCTGGCCGACACTACCTACACATGAGGAAATTTTACTAAAAACAAAAAACAACAGAGTAAACGTTATGAAACCTCTGGAAGCTTGGTCAAAAACAATTGAGGCTTTGGAAAATTTCAGGCAAGGAACTGGCATAGGCCGTCGGAGTAAAAACAAAGGCAAGTACGGTCGCTCCCTTTGGCCAGAAGCTGACAGCTTAAGAAATATAACCGGCCAGGCACAAAAGAGTTTTCAAAACCGAATTACCGGCAACAAAGACGCTTTCCCAAGAGCAGAATTTGGGCTTCCAATAGTGTTTCATTTTAAAGATGGTTCACCTAAAGGAAACGATCCGGCCGACTGTGAACTTTTGCCGCCATGTGATTTAGAGCGGATGAGCAGCCCGCTAATCTTAAAACCATTGGCCGTGAGTCCTGATCAAGCCGTTTCCATTATCCTGCCGCTTAGAACCAACCTTCCGGGAGGAGTAACAGTCAAATATACCGATGCCAGCAACAAAGTTAGAAAAAAATTTTTAGGCGAAGATTATATCAGCGGTTCACACCTGGCGGCATACACCAATTCACCCTTGCGCTTCGCCAGTTCATCCGGCTCGGCGCTGGAGGCTTTTTTGGAATATGCACGGAGCAGGGAGGGATTTTGTTGAAAGAATATTTACTTGCCCTTTCCATAGGCCCGGTGCAGGGCTTCATTGCGGCAGCCCGAAGAACCAGGGATCTGTGGTTTGGCTCTTATATCTTATCAGAAGTAAGCAAGGCTGCAGCCAGGTTCCTGGATGACATGGGAGCCACGCTAATCTTCCCGGCGCCAAAGAATAAAAATCTGCTGGCTGCAGATTCCGAACTCCAGGTCACAAACCATATTATGGCATTAGTTCCGGAGGACCTGGATCCGGAGAAGCTCGCCGACTGTGCCAAGAAAGCGGCACGGTATCGCTGGCTAATCTTTGCCGAATCGACGCTAGAAACAGTGGGCCGCGAGAAAATTAACTCGAATATTTGGGAAGAACAGGTAATTGATGTTTTGGAGTTATATGCAGCTTGGGTGCCCTGGGACAGCAGCAAAACTTCTTACCAGAAAGCCCGTGAACGGCTAAATCTGGTTCTTGATGGCAGGAAAGCTCTAAGAGACTTTTTACCAGCTAGTGGAAACTGGAAAGGAATACCCAAGTCTTCCCTCGATGGGGCCCGGGAGTCAGTTTTGAGTCTCACCGGTCGCGCTGATGTCCGCCGGCGCTTCAAGATAAAAAAGAATGAACATCTTGATTCTGTTGGCCTGATAAAGCGCTGCGCCCCCATGCCCGGCGGAGATCAGCATGCTGAATTTGTTTCAGTGGTCAGGGTTGCAGCAGATCCATGGATTCGCGGCAAGGCCAAAACAGAGCAAGGAAAAAGCTGTTTTAAAAAAATAGGCGATCTTTGTTGCAGCGATTTTGCCCCACGAATCTATTCCGAGGTATATGCGAATTTCCCATATGATGCAACCCCCTTGTACATTTCGCGTTTAAAAGCATTGCAGAAAGACCCGGACATGGAGCCTTATAAGAAAAATCTAACTGAAATTGAAATAATTATTCAAAAAAACTTTAAAAAAGGTGATCAGCCTTCGCCCTACTACGCTGTCCTGTTGGCGGACGGGGATCACATGGGTGCCGTTTTGAGCAAAATGCAAAATCCGGAAGAGCACCAAAAATTCAGCAGCAGCTTGTCCGACTTCTCCCAGGAAGTTCGCAAGATCATCGAAGATCACTATGGCTGTTTGGTTTACAGCGGCGGGGACGACGTGCTGGCCTTTCTGCCCGTCGATCAATGTCTTTCTGCAGCAAGAGAGCTCCATGATTTCTTCGAGTCAAAGCTTTCCCAAGAAAACCCCGCCTTGGGAACCGATGTCCCTACTTTGTCTGTAGGAATTGCCATAGGATACTGCTTTGATCCGCTGGAGGATATGCTTACGTCGGCGCGGGAGGCACTCAAAGATGCCAAGGATGGTCGCTTGGCCGACCGCTACGATAAGCGCAACGGATTGGCAGTGCATTATCTGCCTCGAGGCGCTGAGGCGATCCGGGTTCGTGATCGGTGGGAAAATAAGCCTGACCGGCGCCTGGAAAAATGGATTGAGTATCTGAACAGCGATTCCCTTTCTGACAGAACTGTTTATGACCTGCATGCTCTGGCAGGGGATTATACCGGCTGGAAGTGCGATTCTCTCCAAGATTTGGTTGTTAAGGAACTGGAGCGGATACTCTCAAAGAAAAAGCCGGCAGGTAAAAAAATGAGTGAAGATGTTATCGACACCCTTAAAGCAGAGATTGAAGGAGCGGCCGATCTTGACCGTCTAGCTTGTGAATTGCTGGTAGCCCGGCATATGGCTCCTATTTTCTCGCAGGCGGCAGATAGGACCGGGACAGCCAGCCAGAAGGAGGAAAGCATGTGTGAAGACAAGGAGGGTGGTGCATGAAAATGAATGATAAGTTTAGCAATTGTACGGGGTCTGCAGCAAGGACTCAGGTTCAGCTTACCATATCGCCTCGCGACCCTATCATCATACGCGACGGAAGGCCATTTGGAGCGGGAAGCGAAGGGGCCAATCGAGCCCGCAGTTTGGACTGGTTATATCCCTCCACGGCAGCCGGCGCTATTAGGACCCTTGTCGGCAAAATCTGGGCTGAGCATAAGGCCAAAGGAGCGGCAAGCAATCCGTTTCACAACGTTGCGTTTTTACTAAGGTTAAAGCAGATTAAGATACGGGGTCCTCTACCTCTTGCCGATGAAACGCTCTATGTGCCCAGGCCCCTGGATTTCTGGGAGTATGAGTCCGGATATCGGGCTACCCTGCGTCCCAGGCTTTTGGAGGAGGGGGAAGGATGCGATCTTCCCAACAAAAAGCTCTGGCCCTTGAGTGTACCTTTATCGGAAAAACCGGCCCGGATGTCTCCTTTCTGGTCGATGGAAACGGTTGCTAGCTGGCTTGCCCAAGATCTACGTGACAATTTTTCTCCCGGACAAGTTTTGGATGAATTCAAAAAGGAAGTACGGGTTCACGTAAAGATCGATTCTGCTACCGGTACATCCGATGACAGCCAATTGTTTATCACCCAGGGGCTGGCCATTCCCGATATTGATTTTCGGCCGCGAAACGTCATTACTGGACAGGTTGATAAAAACAGCTACAATAAATCGACAAAAATTGTTTTCTTGGTGGAAACTGAAGACGGCGAATTAGGCGACCTGATGCCTAAAATTGATACCATTCATACTTTGGGCGGCGAACGACGACTGGCGCGTTTTCATGCTCGTGACCCCATCAACTCGTGGTGGTGCTGCCCTCCTGTGATTAAAGAAGCGCTGGGGGAAGCCAGGGGTGTTCGGATGCTGCTTGCCACCCCGGCCGTTTTTCAAAACGGATGGCTGCCGGGCTGGATAAACTCGGAAACTCTTGAAGGTAGTCCACCCGGTAAATCTAGTATTATTCTGCGCCTGCGTGGCGCATCTATCGGGCGGTGGCAAGCTATTTCGGGATGGAGCAAAGAAAAAGGAATGAGAGGCCCGAAGCCTGTAAAAAGGGTCGTGCCGGCGGGAAGCGTTTACTTTTTTCAAGTAGTGAAGGGATCGGCCCAGGAGCTGGCTGATCTTTGGTTGCGTTCGGTATCGGATAAAAATCCCAACCAGAAAGATGATTCCGTAAGGGAACAGGATCGAAACGATGGCTTCGGCCTTGCCTTGTGGGGAGTTTGGCAAATGCATACGGAAAAAGGAGGTTCCGTGCTATGAGCAAAAACAGGTTAAATTATGGTGATGCCCGGCTGTATTTAATCCATGCCTTAACTTCACTGCATGTCGGCTCCGGACGGGGAACCGGCTTTATCGACCTTCCAATAATGCGCGAGAAAACTACGGGCTGGCCTATAATTCCGGGTTCCTCGGTAAAGGGAGTATGGCTGGATTACTACTCTGCCATGCCTGGTGCTGATAATAGCAAGATAAGAGTCGCCTTTGGAAGAGAAGAAAACGATCCTGAAGACGAACATGCCAGTTCTCTTGCTATCACCGATGCCCGGATTATTTTGCTACCAGTGAGGAGTTTTTATGGCACCTTCGCCTATGCCACGTCGCCGCTGGCGCTGACGCGCTTGGTGCGGGATCTGGAAGCGTCAGGTATCGCAGCTCCAGTTGATGGGGTCCCTGAAGTTAATAATGAAGATGGCGTTTTGGTAACCGAAGACAGCGTTTTAAAGGAGAGGGGCCTTGTCTTCTTTGAGGATCTGGATCTTACAGTTGAGCAGGAAGACAAGGAGCAAATTAAACTTGTTGAAGAGTGGGCCGATTATTTTAGCCGTATTCTTTTTGACAAACGCTATGCGGATTTACTAAAACGGCGATTTGCGGTTGTTCCCGACTCCACTTTTGATTTCTTGTCCCAGCAAGGGACCGAAATCAATGCCCTTATTCGAATCGATAGCGAAACCAAAGTGGTTGCCAGGAATGCCCTGTGGAACGAAGAGTATCTCCCTGCGGAAACAGTGCTGGGAGGAATTGTTTGGGGCGACCAGGTGTACGGTTCTAATCTAACTCCAAATGATTTGCTCAACGAATTTTGTAGCAACTCGATTATCTGCCAAATGGGTGGAAAGAAAACTATCGGCAAAGGACTGGTCCGCTGCTTGTTTGTGGGAGGGGAAAACAAAGATGGCGACTAGACAGCAAAAGTTGGCACAAATGGCCTATTGTGAAGTATTCGCAAAAAAAGGGGAAAAAATTGAAGAATCATATGCTCGGGTATGCAGAATTTTCCCTGCCCTGGTGCACAACAGCGGCCTGTGCCAGGCGGTAGCCTTTGCCCAATCCAAAGCAAACAACAAAGGATCGGAGTACAAGCTATACCTCAAGAGCTTGGCTAAGCTCCTGGAAATGAAGCATGAGGATGAACTCGCCGAAAAAAGCCGCACAGCTGATGTTCTGGCCTACCAGCATCTGACGATGAAAACCATGGCGGCAGCTTCGTGGCTAAAAAGATATGCAGAGGCTTTGCTAAAAGCTCCGGACTCTGGTAATACAACTGATGAACCGGTGCAGACCAAGGAGGGAGCTAAATGACCCAGGCTTGTAGAGACAGGCTCCGCATGGATGTTAACGCCCTTAAGAAATCTTCTCACACTGGACAACTATTGAATTTTTTCTTGCGGGATGATACCGCTGATTCAAGAAAAAACCTGCTTGATTCCGCCAAACAGGCTCCAATTGCAGCAAAAGAAGTGTACCAGCATGCTTTTGACCTGTTTAAAAAGAGCCTGCCAGAAGACTGTGTGAATGCACAGGTAAAGTTCCAGGGCCGGGGAATAATTGGGTTGGGAATAGAGTCGCCCTTGGAAACAGGGCTTGCCCTGCACCACACCTACGGGGTCCCATATATTCCGGGCAGCGCCCTGAAAGGACTTGCCTCCCATTATTGTGACCAAGTCTGGGGCGAAAAAAATCCCGACTATAAATTGAAAGCCCGCTATCATAGGGTATTATTTGGCACTACCGATGAAAGCGGGTACATTGTGTTTAATGACGGCTGGATTTCACCTGAAAGCCTTGATTCTTGTCTCGAGTGTGATGTGATGACTATACACCATCCGAAATATTATCGCTCAGAAGACAGCCCTCCTTCCGATTATGATAGCCCCACACCAATCACCTTTCTAAGTATTAACGACAAATGCACATTTCAGCTTTTCCTTTATTGCGATAGCCCAGGTGATGAGGGCAAGAAATGGGCAGAGCTGGCCATGAAACTACTCCTGGAAGCCCTTGAAAACTGGGGCATCGGCGCCAAAACTAATTCCGGCTATGGAAGAATGAAAAAAGCTGAAGATTCCTAGAGACACTAGTATGCCACACTTATAATGAGAAAAACTAGGAAGGGAAATGGCTAGAACACCCGCTGAATAGTCGCCTTCCTCATAAGCACTGTTCCCAGCTAGAGACGGGCAATTTCAGTATTTCATTTTCTTTCGGTTGCTGGGGTAAACTGATATTTGGATCAGACAATTTAGAAATTTGTCTTGGCTCTGATTCTTTATCTGGCTGGAAGTGGATAAAAAGCTTCCTGAGGGTATATTCTACAGCACACATTTAAACTAGAACGAGGAGGAGATGATTCAGTTGAAAGAGACGATAGCTCTTAGTTTTATTGCTCCAACGGATTATCAACATGCTTGCTATTATTGGAATACAGGTGAATCTACTTTTGAGTACAGCACTGATCTTTTCCCTGAAATTTTACCAAAACTATTTCCGGTTAATAAGTTGATATTATTTGTCACAGAAGAAGCAGAGAAGCATAGTAATTGTCAGAGATTGCAAGCGAAACTTGGTGACTTATTAAAAACAGAAAGAATACCCCAAGGGAAATCTGAAGAAGAGCTATGGGAAATTTTCTCTACTGTTGCCAAGCAAGTACCCCGGGGTGCACACATAATCATAGACATTACCCATGGATTCCGCTCTCTGCCCTTAATAGTCTTTAATATAGCCACATATTTAAGACGAGTAAAAGATGTTGTAATTGAGAGAATAGTATACGGCAATTTCGAAGCACGGGATAACAGTTTTAACCCTCCGCGTACCCCCATATTTGATCTTACTTTGACTTTGGATTTACAGGATTGGCTACATGGCATAGATGCATTTCAAAGACGGGGTGATGCAGAAGAATTAGCCAATTCTTTAGAAAGAACGCAAGACAGTCTTTATAACAAGAGCACAAAAAGCAATGGACTACCTCAACAATTAAAGAATACGGCTAAACAGTTAAGAAATTTCTCAGAAGCTTTTCGCCTCCTACGTCCATTAGATACTGTTAGTTACGCTACTAATGTTTGCAATTTGCTTGATAAGGCTCAGGGCGAAGCGTCTCTTTGGGCAAAACCTTTTGCAAACATTTTGAATGATCTTAAAAACGAGATTCTGCCTTTGCAAATTGAAGATTCAACCATTCTAAATCTAGAAAATTTGCAAACGCAGCTCAGGTTAATTAAGTATTACATTGCCAAAGATTTAGTTGTCCAAGCGTTTCTCTTGGCCCGCGAATGGATGGTTAGTATGCTCATGTTTAGAACAAATAGGTCTGAAAACTGGCGGGACAGACGAGAATCAATTGAAGAAGAATTGCGACTGGTTGACAGGGTTTTTGTTCAGAAAAAAATAAGTGAAACCGAAGATGAGTTGCCCTTTTGGTTTCGAAATGATCCACAGTCTGAAAATATTGCTAATTTATGGAGTAACTTGTCCAAGCTACGTAATGATATTGCCCATTGCGCCATGAACACCGATGCTGCTTTACCCCACACCATTAGAAGCAAGATCAAAGAACTGATACAGTCATTGAAAGCTTTACTCTCCTCTTAAGCTAGTAACTCTATACCAAATAAAAGAGTATCTTATAGACTACTTCAAAACTGATTTCTCTTGTAACATAACAGCGTGTTTTCTTTGCGGTCATTGCTAAATCACGAAAAAGGAGGTGTAAAAATTGCTGGAAGCTATTGCCGGGTATGGCAAAGCCCTTTCAATGGAGGAAGATCCCCTGGCCATTCTGACAAGGCCTGTCCGCCAGCCGCGGGATGAGACGGTCTA
>Ga0208693_1001854_pt1 | contig 14514 bp, 13 predicted proteins | sample AD_UKC071_MetaG_FD_184438 | JGI IMG/M metagenome (GOLD analysis project Ga0208693, IMG submission 184438) | Active sludge microbial communities of municipal wastewater-treating anaerobic digesters from USA - AD_UKC071_MetaG (SPAdes) (version 2) | ecosystem: Engineered > Bioreactor > Anaerobic >... | reverse complement strand
AAATGTTATATGGAGATGAATAAGATGAACTCATCTCAAACCCCCATTAATTCTTTTGGATTACCAAACATTGTAATTCCAGCAGAAGTTTTGTTTAATGATAATCTAACATGGAGAGAGAAGGCTTTGTTTGGATTTATTAATAATCTGGCTTATAATGAAAAAGGATATTGTTGGGCGTCCAATCGATATCTATCACTATGTATTGGAAGTAGGCCAGACACTGTATCTACAATGTTAGCGAAGTTACAAAAAGAAGGATACATCATTTTACACTATAAAACCATTAATGATCCAATATCAGGAACAAAACAAGTAAGATATATTGTGATTAATCATGATTACCCTGAGATACACGCAGAAATGTTACAAGAGGCCTTTGGTAAATTCCAAAACTCCCTATGGCATTTACCAAAAAGGGGATTGGTAAATGCCAACCAACCATATGGTAAATCTCAAAATAATATAGAGAGTAATATAGAGAGTAAATTTAATGATGAGGCTTTACTCAATAAAGATGAAAAGATAAAAATGGGTGAGATAAAAATGGATGACAAATTATTCGATATAGATTCTACCGTTGCTCCACCTAGAGTTCAGAAGGTTGTTCAGTTGTATAACAAATACTGTACATCATTCCCCAAAGCACGAGGAATATCCCCCACAAGAAAAACTTTGATAGAAGCCAGGTTAAAGGAATACCCGCTCCGCACTTTCAAAGAAGTTTTCCAAAAAGCTGAAGCCAGTGATTTTCTGTCTCGAAGAAATGGTAAATGGGAAGCTTCCTTTGTTCCCAACATAGACTGGCTTCTCAACAAAAACAGGATGATCGACATATTAGAAGGAAAGTATGATAACCGAAACAACAATGGCAACGGTAACAACAACGGTAACAACAAACTTAGTTCCTCCAAGCAACCTGTTCAAACCCCGGAAGAAATCTACCAAAAATGGGGTATAAAGCATCCCGACATAATTGCTTATCTACAGCGAAAGTTCCACCCACGAATCGTTAACCTGATCCAAGAGAGAGGTGCCAACTCTATCCCTGACGAATCCACTCTAGCGAATCAGATAGGGAAACTTTTGTACGATCTTGAAGAAGCTCAGACTAAAGGCACTGGAGGGGATCAAACTAGACGAGATCTCATCCCCTCTCCCATCGGGTTACTTGACTACTACCTTGACTGGCTTGAGAATGAGGGTCACTGGGTAGATGATATCCGGCTAAACAACTTCTCGTACTCGAACACCATATTCAAGAAATTTCTACACTTCCGAAGCAAGCAACAGAACACTGACCAGCTAACCGGGGCTGTGGTAGTTTGAATGGAGAGGGTGTTCCATGAGAAGACAAAAAATTGACTTCATCAAAAATTCAGTAAAAAATTCAGCTCCCCTCATTTCCAGACATGCCCTTAGACCTTCATATCTTCGATTTAACAAAGGATCTCCTACTGCCCTGAGCAAATGTTCAGGTCAACATAGAACTGGCTTTAAATCGCGTTTAAATCGATCTGAAGAAACCACAGGAAAGGTTGGTGCAACATCATGAAAGAGGATCAAGAATTCATAGAACGGCGTATTGTCACTGGACTGATAGTCAGCCCGGAGTATCTGGAACGTATTCATCTGCTTTGGAATCCTACTCTACTGGAATCACCGGAAATCAGGACAGTAGCGTCATGGTGTATCGATTATTTCGAACAGTACAAAACGGCTCCTGACACCAACATTCAGGATATCTACTTAGAACAATTACGAAGTGGGAAGATATCTAGATCAGAGGGCCAGTACATTGAAGAACTGTTAGACGATTTAAGCGAAGAATATGGTAGAGGGACAAAATTCAATGCAGCTTATCTCTATGACAGAACTATCCAATATTTTAAGTCGCAAGAACTGGAATTACATAACCGGCAAGTTCAGAACTTGATCGATAGGGGAGAGATAGAAGAGGCTGAAAAACTTGCATCATCATACAAACCCACCATCCTTGAAGACAAAGAGATTGGCCTTGAACTATCCAGTGAAGAAGCAAAAATTCGGATGGAACGAGCGTTCCAACAGACGTACCAACCAGTCATATCGTACCCAGGAGCGCTAGGAGAGATGCTGAATTCTCAACTTATCAGGGGTGGGTTTGTCACATTCCTGGGTTCTGAGAAACGTGGAAAATCGTATTTCCTACTAGATATGGCAATGCGAGCGATTCGGCAGAAAGCGAATGTAGCCTTTTTCGAAGCGGGAGATATGACTGAAGCTCAGGTATTACGGAGGATTGGTATATACATAGCACAAAGATCAGACAGAATACAGAATTGTCAGGCGCGATACAGACCAGTAGGGGATTGTTTCTACAACCAGAACGATACTTGTACCCGCCCGGATCGAAACTGTGACCATGGTATCCATTCCTACGAAAAAGATGATTATAATACTCTGTTCCACGAATCATCCCCCATGCAAGTATTGATTGACTGGTATGAAGCAAACCCTGATTACGAACCTTGTGACAGTTCTAGCTGCCCTGATCGTAGAGGTGCTGTATGGATTAAATCTGTGAAAAAGTGTAGACCGTTGAACGGAAAACAAGCAGCAGAAAAACTTGGTCGATTTTTTGAGAGGTATAAGAGACGATTTAAATTGACTTCGTATGCTGCAGGCACTCTAACAGTATCGGAGATAAAACGCGTACTAAATGCATGGGAAAGGCGAGACGGATTCGTCCCAGACGTTGTAGTTGTCGACTATGCTGATCTATTATCTGCAGATGACGGTAAAGTTTCCGAATTTCGGCATCGACAAGACCATATCTGGAAATCGTTACGCGCACTATCTCAAGAATGGCATGTTCTAGTACTTTCAGCCACCCAAGCCGACGCTGCAAGTTACACCAAAGATCGGCTATCACTAGTTAATTTCAGTGAAGACAAACGTAAACTTGCTCATGTAACTGCTCAGTACGGACTAAACCAGGATTCGAAAGGTATTGAAAAGGAACTTGGTATACTAAGAGTGAACGAGATTGTTGTTAGGGAAGGAGCGTTTTCCGCTAACAATGAAGTATATGTTCTCCAAGACCTAGCAATAGGACGTCCATTCTTAGAAAGTTTCACGAAAAATGGAGGAAGGAGGGAAATCTATGACGAAGAAACAGTATAAATGCTTTATTTGCAAGATAATTATTGCAGAGAATGATTTGAACGAAGATGGGAATTGCCCCATCTGCGATGGTGTAGTAAAGGAAATGTGTCCGAATGATCATTGTCACTGCCCACACGACATTGTCGATGGTGTTGCGTATTGCTCTGAATGTGGGGCTCCAATGTGCCCAATCTGTCAGAGTCATGACGTTTCACAGGTGTCAAGGATTACGGGGTATCTAAGTGATGTCTCCGGCTGGAACACCGCAAAACAACAGGAGTTAAAGGATAGAGTACGTGTATCGGGGCAGGAGATTGTGAAAATTCGGTATTCTTGACAGAAATCAATTAAAAATCCTTAATCAAAAGTTATTTAAGGTTTGAGAGATATATGATATTATGTAGAAGAAGGAGACAGACTATGCAAGAAGAAGGGAAAGTAGCAAGGAAAGTAGCAAGGACGAGAACGATGATTGAAGTCCAAAAGGATTTCATGTTTGATGCAGCTCATTTCTTGCCTAGCTATGACGGGCTTTGTGCTAATATGCATGGGCATACGTATAAGCTTGAGGTTACTTTGAGGGGGTATCGAGATCCTGTTTCTGGGATGGTATTCGATTTCAGAGAGCTGAAAAATCTTGTAGAGGAGCATATACTGCAGTATCTTGATCATAAATGTTTGAATCGAGTTGTAGTAGATGGGTTCCCGAGTAATTGCCCTACAGCAGAGAACATAGTAATTTGGATAGGGGAAAGGTTGTATTCATTGATATATGATCACCCTGCTCCTGTAGTGATTTCGAAAGTTGTTCTTTGGGAAAGTCCGACATCCTGTGCTATCTGGCATGCTGTGTTACCCAGAGAAGAGGAGTTATGGGGCGGCTCTCAATGATAATGAACGACGAAACATTTAGGGTTAGTGATATATTTGAATCTATCTCAGGAGAGATTGGAGGATTTCCTCAAGGAACATGGGTAACAGTACTTCGTCTTCAAGGATGTTCTCTCCACTGTTCCTATTGTGATACAAGCGAATCTCGGACTCCAACTGGTGGCCGGAAGATGACGTTATCCGCTGTAACAGAAGATATTCTTCAACGCGGGAACAAGTATCTTCTGATTACTGGTGGAGAACCCTTAGAACAACCTCTAATTACTGCTCTAATCGACCAACTTCAAGATTACGAAGTAGAAGTACAGGTTGAAACGAATGGTAATCATTTACTTCCTGTTTTAGGGAAAGTTCACTGGGTGGTGGATCAGAAATGCCCGTCATCCGGGATGGATCAATGGATGATTCCAGTATCAGCAATGGCTCCAACCTTCAGAGCAATAAAATCATTGGGGGGTACGGTTTGTCTGAAGTTTGTTGTTAGCGACGAAACCGATGTTAATTATGCGTTGGATTTGATTGAGGATTACATTGCCTATGATTTCTTCGGGCCGTTCGCGATATCTCCTGTAGATGCGCAGGGAACGAAGATTGAGGCAATTGTCAAACAGATCAAGGAGAGGCTTCCGGGATTACTGAATTACATCGTATTCTCGGTACAACTGCACAAACTTTGTGATATGAGGTAGAGAACATGACAATTCGAAAATCGGAATTAGTTAGGGTTGCACGGGAACTAAACACTGTGCTGGGTCTAGACCCCCAGATCGCGGTAGACGAACTGAGAATGGATGAACTGAAAGTAGCAATTCTTGAAGCTTCAAAACTGATTGACCCGAACGACAGGATCAATCGACGCTCTATTTCTCTTATTGAAGATTTGAGAGTAGAAGCGGAAGCTTTGCAAGAAAAGGATTCTTTTGAGGGCATAGAAGATTCGTTAGAAGAAGAAGTCCTCGAAGAAGAGGAAATAGAGGAAGAAGAGGAAGAAGAGGGACAAAAAGAGGAGACCTCTGAAGAGGAAGAAAAAGAGGAAAAGACTCCTAAAAAACAACCAAAGAAAACAGCTGTTACATGGCCACAGGCCCTTGCCCAGGCTATCCGGGCTACAGAAGGCTATGAATTCACTGGGGAAGAGATTATTAGAGACGCGGTTACGATTTATGAAATGGCGAACGGGGTTCAAGTTGAACGGGATCAGGGGGCTCGGGTACAATGGCAAGGGGCTAGGTACGTACTTACTCATCTTGGAGTAATCGTTCCAGTTAAGAGAGAGGGTCAGTGGCGAACAATTGTATACAAGTATCAAAAATGCCCGGAGGTTTAAACATGGCGGAATCTGTAGTTATGGGGTTATCAGGTGGCATGGATTCAGCCACTCTTTTAGGGTTTTTGATTAACATGGAGTTTGACGAAATTCATTGCTGTTCTTTTTATTACGGGTCGACCCATAATAAGTACGAACTGCAAGCAGCAGATAAAATAGTCGCGTATTATAGAGAACATGTCCCGGAAATCGAAATTCAACATCAAAAAATGGATATTTCTTCAATAACAACGAATTTTACATCTGCTTTGTTAAGCGGTTGTAACATTTCTATCCCGGAAGGGTATTATTGCGACGCTAACATGAGACAAACTGTGGTTCCCGGGCGAAACACAATATTCGCTGCTATTATGATGGGGCTAGCAGAATCTATGGAGATCCCGTATATCGCTCTCGGGATACATTCTGGGGATCACTACATTTACCCGGATTGCCGCCCCGAATACGTAAAAGCGCTTGATACTTTGGTGTATTTAGCATCGGATAGACGGGTTGAAGTTCTTACTCCGTTTGTTCATGATACTAAATCCACGATACTGAAACTGGGGGATGCTATCGGGGTTCCTTACCACCTAACTCGTACTTGTTACAAGAACCAACCATTGAGTTGCGGGGTTTGTGGGGCGTGCAATGAACGGTTAGAAGCGTTTGCCCAACTTGGTAAAGAAGACCCGATTCCTTACGAATCTTCTGAATCTTCTACTCATAGAGGAGAGTAATTGTATGATTTACTTAACATGGGATGATGTCTTTACTGCTCTTCGGAAAGTTGATCGTCCGGGAGAGATTGTGTACGGGGTACCGAACGGAGGGATGATTGCTGCTGGGTTTCTTCGTGAAGCTCAAGTAACTCCTTTCCCAGAAAAGGCTACCATTATTCTAGACGATTTAGAAGATTCAGGGAGAACCAGAGAACATTACCAGCGTTTATACCCTGATATTCCCTTTGTCGTGCTATTCGAAAAACCGACTTCCGAATGGCTAGTACTTCCATGGGAAACTCAGCACCCAGGACGTAGCGGAGAAATAGATTCTGTACAAAGCAATATCACCCGGATACTGGAATACATCGGCGAAGATCCAAAACGCGAAGGGTTGGTTGATACACCAAACCGGGTTATACGGTCGTGGGGAGAGATCTTTTCTGGCTATAAACAAAACCCGGCTGACTGCCTAACCGTATTTGATTCGGATGGATACGATCAAATCATCATTTCAAAGAATATAGAATTCTTCTCCCTTTGCGAACATCACATGCTTCCATTCTTCGGGAAAGCCCATATTGCATATATCCCGGATAAGAAGATTATCGGCATATCAAAGTTAGCTCGGCTTCTAGAGGTTTATTCACGTCGACTCCAGATTCAGGAGAGAATAGGGGATCAGGTTACTTCTGCTCTCATGACTCACTTAGAACCAAAAGGAGCTGCCTGTATTCTGGAAGCTAGCCATATGTGTATGCAGATGCGGGGAGTCAACAAACAACAATCCGTTATGACAACATCTTCAATGAAAGGTGTATTTTTTGATGATGCCCGTGCTAGATCTGAGTTAATGAATTTGATACAGTTAAGGTGATGCCGAAATGAGGATATATTTTGTTACCGATGCGGGATGGCGGGGTCAAAGCAGTATATATAAAGACAGAGAATTTTTCCTACTCTGGTCTTATTTTTCCGTAAAACAGGCAGGAGGAAAGAGGGGAGGCGAATTATTACGAAACCAAATAGAAACGAATAGCAAGACAAAGTTGTTTCTTGATTCTGGAGCGTTTTCTGCTTGGACTCAGGGTATAGAAATCAATATTCAAGAGTATATTGATTTCATTAAGGAATATCAAGATACATTAGAGTTATACGCGAATCTTGATATCATCCCAAAAGGGAATAGTGTTAAGGATAAACGGGAAGCGGCTCAAAAAACTTTAGAAAACCAGTATATCATGGAGCAAGCTGGTCTTTCTCCTTTACCTGTTTTTCATGTAGGCGAGCCTATTGAATATTTAGAACATTATGTAAAAAACTATGATTATATAGCGTTAGGAGGGATGGTAGGTAAACCGAAAAACGTTCTAGTTTCTTGGCTTAATAACTGTTTTGGAAATTACATATGCGACGATAAAGGATTACCTAAGGTTAAAATACACGGGTTTGGATTAACTTCATTTCCTCTAATGTTAAACTATCCTTTTTACAGTGTTGACAACACGGAATGGGTTAAAGTAAGCCGCATGGGAGCGATCTATGTACCCAGGTATAGGAATGGAAAATGGATCTATAACGAGAAACCATGGAGGATAAACGTTTCAAATAGAAATCCAAGTCGTAAAGAAGCAGGTAAACATATTGATACGCTTTCCCCAAGACAACGGGAAATCATTTTAGACTATATCCATATCAAAGGCTATAAGTTAGGGAAATCGAGTTTCAAGAAAGTTCCTTCTGATTACGAATTGTTGGAGAATGAAAGATGGGTAGAGAGAAAACCGAAAAACACGACTGATTATCGGTTAGTAGAAGTGATTGAGGAGGAAGGACTATGTAACCAGTATCAACTACGAGATGAAATGTATACTATCTGTCTCAAGGACTTCGAACAATCTATGCCGGAATGGCCATGGCCGTTTAAACCGGCTAAGCTAAGGGGGTTAAGTATATGAAACTGAACAAATCGGATCTATTAGACGCGTTAGAAAAAGTTAAACCTGGACTTGCAAACCGGGAAATAATCGAACAGAGCACTTGTTTCACTTTCTTGGGGGATCGAGTAGTAACGTACAACGACGAAATCAGTGTTTCCCATCCTGTCAAAGGGCTGAACGTAACAGGGGCTGTAAAAGCCCAGACCCTGTATGCGTTCCTGAACAAAATCAAGAAAGATGAAGTTGATTTCGAATGGAAAGAGAACCAGATCGTTATCAAAGCGGGACGAGCAAAAGCGGGGCTATTGTTTGAAAACGAGGTAAAACTTCCACTAGAGGAAGAGCTTGGTGAAATTGAGAATTGGGTTCCTTTACCGGACAAATTCGTTGAAGGACTAAAACTCTGTTACCCATGTGCTTCTCGGGATATGAGTAGAGCCATTCTTACTTGTATCCATTTAACCGGAGATATCATCGAAGCATCGGATACGTTCCAGATTATCAGATACAGGTTACCTTCCGAAATAATTTCAGGAGAAAGTATTCTGATTCCTGCTACTTCTGTTCGCGAATTAGTCAAGTACGATGTCAAAGAAATGGCTTGTACTGAAGCTTGGATCCATTTCAGAACGGATGAAGGAACAGTTTTCTCAGCTCGAACCATTGAAGGAGAATTCCCAGATACAGCACCACACATGGAAATTGAAGGGGATGAATTTAGGTTCCCGGATACCATGAGAGAGGCACTGGACAAGGCTATAGTTTTTGCACGAGATGATCTTTCTCTAGAAGAAATCTCGGTGGTTGCTGTAGAAGTGAAACCCCAACGAATCACTATCAAGGCTAAAAATTCGTATGGTTGGTTTGAAGAAGTTTTGAAGTCGTCCTATGAGGGTAAGGAGTTCACTTTCTTGATTGGGATAGAGTTCTTGATCAATCTGTTTGATCGGTTACAAACCTGTATCATCAGTTCTAACAAGATCGGGTTTTTTGGGGAGAACTGGAGTCATGTCATCGCGATTCAATCTCAGTAAGGTGAAGAGTGATGCAAGGGTTTTTCTCAAAAGACCAACTTCAAACCCCTTCTCTTTCTGAGAGAAGGATGTTATCTTGCGCTGCTTGCTGCCTATACAAAACTGCTCAAACCCCGAAAATAAAGCCTTACGGTAATTTCAGAAAAGAGATCATGATAATTGGAGAAGCTCCCGGAGAATCAGAAAACAGAGTAGGGAAACCTTGGCAAGGTAAGATGGGTATGGTTCTACAAAGAAAGTACAGACAGTTGGGGATAGACTTGTTCGAGGATTGTGTGAGTTTAAACGCAGTAAACTGCTACCCTGTAGACAGGAATGGTAACGGTAGAACCCCTACTGACCATGAAATAGCTTGTTGTCGTCAAAAAGTCATCAGCGCCATAAAACAGTATCAACCCAGAGTAATCATTTTGCATGGTGGTGCAGCTGTCACCTCTGTAATCGGGTATAAGTGGAAGGAAGGTAATTTGAACGTGATGGCTTGGCGGGGATGGACTATCCCTGACAGGGAGTTCAACGCTTGGATCTGCCCTACGTTCCATCCTTCTTTCGTTGAACGTCAGGAAGAACAGAACGAAGCCGAAGTAATATGGACAAGAGATCTAAAACAAGCGTTCAAGATGGTAGAAATCCCTCTACCAGACTACCCACCTGAGGAAGAATGTGTTGAGATATCTTACGACGTAGAAAGGGTACTAAAAGAACTAAATCAAGATGACACTATATTAGCTTTTGATATCGAGACTACCGGAATTAAACCGTATAACACCGATAAACATAGGATTGTTAGCATAGCATTCTGTAACAGCGAAGATAAGGCGTACGCTATACCTTTCCCATCTACAGAACCCCAACTCAAACTTTTGAAAAATCTACTAGAGAACCCACGAATCGGGAAAATCGCGGCTAACATGAAATACGAGGATAACTGGCTCAACGTTCTTCACGGAATCCAAGTAACCCCTTGGTTGTTTGATACAATGTTAGCCGCTCATATTCTTGATAATAGACCTAATATTTCAGGACTCAAAATACAAGCATTCCTGAGGTTTGGGATGCCTTCTTATGATGACACAGTATCTCCGTACTTAAAAGCAGAGAATGCCAACACTCCAAATTCGATAGAACAATTAGTCCGAAATGAACCTATGTTTAGGCAATTGTTACTTTACAACGGTTACGACGCATTATTGACGTACCGGTTAGCCCAACTCCAGATGAAAGAATTGGGGATGATTGAATGAAAACTCAGGCCACCACAAAAGATGCTTACCAACTTATGCATGACGGGATACAGGCTCTTGCTAGAGCTGAGCGACAGGGTATTAGAATTGATGTAGAGTATTGTAATAGGATGAAAGCATATTTAACCCGAAAAATCAATTATTATCAAAAAAAGTTAGAAAATACTAATTTTTATCGACGTTGGTTACATATTTACAGGAATCGAATTAATATTTATAGTGATGACCAGCTCTCAAATGTATTGTATAAGCATATGGAATTAGTCCCTGATAAGAAGACTGAATCTGGGAAAGGTTCTACTGATGAAGAAACTTTGAAACGACTTGGAATTCCAGAATTACAATATATCATTCGGTTACGGAAGCTATCAAAAATCAGAGATACTTATTTGGAACAATTTATCCGGGAGACTAATGACGATGGGTATATGAGACCCTCATTTAATCTGCATACTGTTCGAACCTATCGTTCATCGTCAAGCAATCCAAACTTCCAAAATATTCCCAAACGAGACAAAGAAGCTATGGAAATATGTAGAAGAGCAATTTTACCCCGTCCTGGGCATATGTTAGTAGAGGCGGATTTCGCAGCATTAGAAGTTGCAATAGGCGCAGCTTATCATAAAGACCCTGTAATGTTAGCCTATCTTCGGAACCCGGACTCAGATATGCATCTTGATATGGCTCGGCAGATATTTAAGTGCCCTGATCTACCTAAACAATCCATTCTCAGGAAAGCAGCGAAAAACGCGTTTGTATTCCCACAGTTCTACGGTGATTATTACGGGAACAATGCAAAAGGGCTATGTGAATGGACTGAACTGCCTTTAGGCAAGTGGAAAGATACTGATGGGATTGACATTGTAGAAGGGGTTCCACTGGGTAAGCATATGAGAGCCCAAGGCATCAAATCGTATGACCAGTTTGTTGAACACATGAAATGGGTAGAAGACGATTTCTGGAATAATCGATTTAAAGTGTACAACGCATGGAAACAGAAATGGATTTCGTTGTATCGGAAACGTGGTTATCTTCAGATGTACACTGGGTTTGTTTGTTCTGGGGTGATGCGAAAAAACGAGATTGTGAACTATCCTATACAGGGAACGGCATTCCATTGCCTTCTCTCTACATTAATTCATCTTGATAGAATTATGCAGGAAAGGGATTGGGATTCTAAAATCGTTGGCCAGATCCATGATTCCATTGTTATGGACGCTGTCCCTGAAGAGTTAGATGAAATTGAACAGACTTTGAATCATATCGTGAAAGAAGTTCTCCCGGAACAATGGCCATGGATAATTGTACCGTTAGAGATTGAGACCACCGTCTATCCGATAGACGGGCCATGGATAGAAACTTGAAGGAGGATTAAGACATGACACAGAACAACGAAGTATTGGCACTGAAGTATCGCCCTAAGACTCTCGATGAGATTATTGGGAATGAAGATACCGTCCAGCTACTGAAAAGTCAATTAGCTCCTGATGCAAAACAACCGCTTTCCCGGGCAGTTCTGCTTCACGGCCCTACAGGATGCGGAAAAACGACTTTAGCGCGTATCATAGCTCAGGAGTTAGGTGCTTCTGGTAGAGATCTTCAGGAAATTGATTCAGCTGATTTCAGGGGAATTGACACAATCAGAGAAATCAGGAGACAGTGCACTTACAAACCACTTGAAAGTCCTTGTCGAGTATGGATACTGGATGAGTGTTTCGCTAAAGGAACCAAAGTCAGAATGCTTGATGGAACCGAGAAATGTATTGAGGAAATAAGGATTGGGGAACGGGTGCGAAACCTTCGTGGAGGTGGGCTTCATGGAGGGGGGACGGTTACTTATGTTTTCCAGAATTTAGTCTCATTGAACCGAGTGGTACGTGTTAATTTTGAGAATGGGAATAAGGTGATTTGTTCGAGAGAACATTGGTTCCTAACTTCGGAAGGATGGAGGGCAGCTGAAACCCTAACCCAGAATAGCTTGATTTTGACTCCTAAACAGGAAGAAGGAGAAGAGACTAATTTCGTTAGGGTAGAAAGCGTAGAGACTTACCAACAAGGAGATAATGACGAATCTTTCAGTGGTGTTATTGGGGATAGAGAAAGAGATCAGGGTTTTGTAACGTTCTATGATCTTGAAGTAGATACCCATCCATCGTATGTTGCAAATGGAGTATTGGTTCACAATTGCCATCGATTAACAAGCGATTCACAATCAGCACTCCTCAAAGCTCTTGAAGATACCCCGTCCCATGTTTACTTCATTCTCTGTACTACCGACCCCCAAAAACTTCTTCCGACTATCAGAGGGCGTTGTGCTTCTTACCAAGTTAATCCTTTGACTGACAAAGAGATGAAAAAACTGCTTTTACGGGTAGTGAAAGCGGAAGGAGACCAACTTGATAGAGAAGTGTATAACCAAATCGTACAAGACAGTATGGGTTATCCACGAAACGCCCTTCAGATACTAAGTCAGGTATTGGCAGTAGATGAGGATAGACGATTAACTGTCGCCAGGAGAACAGCTGAAAAACAATCCCAGATTATTGAGTTGTGTCGCGCATTGGTTGGAAATTATTCCTGGCAGAAAATTGCTAGTATTCTGAAAGGATTGAAACAGGAAGACCCGGAACAGATACGGAGGGCTGTTTTGGGGTACTGCCAGTCCGTTCTGTTGAACGGAGAAAATGATCAAGCTGCAGCAGTTATGCAAGAGTTTCTTGAACCCACATACCAGACAGGGTTTCCAGGCATAACTTTCGCGTGTTACAGTGTGATTTGTGGTGAAGAATGAAAAATCAAAAACTTCTTAAGGTTTGAAATATATAATATAATGCGTAAAGGAGGAGGTTTATGACATCTGAACTTGATTATGAAAACGATACCGCAATCGATGAGCAAGCACTCGACGTAGAATGGCTACGTCAACCAGAGCTAATGAGGAAGTATGCGGTACATGCGGTCAGAATGAGAAAAGCTATGGATGAGGCAAAAGAATGTCTTGACGTGGGGAAAGCTCAGATTGAACTTGATATCCGGAGTAACCCAGAAAAATATGGGTTGACTAAGGTTACTGAGGGGGCAATCGCTAGTACAATTCTGATTCAAGAAAAGTATCAACAACTGAACCAGGATTATTTGGATGCTCGTTTTGAATACGAAGTAGCGATAGCAGCTGTTCGTGCAATTGACCAGAAAAAGACTGCTCTTGAGAACTTGGTTAAGCTACTTGGTCTTCAATACTTTGCTGGCCCACAAGTACCCCGGGATTTACCGCGGGAATGGGTTGAATCGCAGAAGAACAGGGTTGCGAATCGGAACGTAAAGATTCGTCAAGGATTATAGGAGGAATGATGTATGTAATTGATCAGAATTCTTTGATAATGCATTGTATCGTATTCAGAACAACCTAATTCAGAAAGGCATTAAGAAGGGGATTGATATGGCAAGAAAAGCGAAAAAATTCAAGGGTGGTGTATCTCGAAACGCCGCTAAGCAAAGCAGGGGAACAACGTATGGTCACTTAAACCTGCCTAAGGGTGTCCGGGTATTCAAAGAGGAACCCAGGTCAAGGGTAGATATTGATATCCTGCCCTATGAGGTGACATCTCCTGTTCATTTGGATAGGGATGACGAATACGAAATCGCGGTTCCTGGAGAACTTTGGTACAAGAAACCCTACTACCTTCACAGGAATATCGGGACAAACAAGGAATCTGTTGTTTGTCCCAGTACGATCAAGAAACCGTGTCCAATATGCGAGTACCGGGCACAGTTAATGAAGGAAGGAGCAGCTTGGGATGATGAGATAGTTCGTGGACTGAAACCATCTCTTCGGAATCTCTATGCGATAATCCCGAGAAACAGCAAAACCTATCCCGAAGAGATTCATGTCTGGGATATTAGCCAGTTCTTGTTCCAGGATAAGTTGAACGAAGAGATTCAGGAGAACGAACAGTACGAATCATTCCCTAGCTTGGAGGATGGTTACACTCTCCGTATCAGATTCACGGAGGAAACGCTGGGGAACAACAAATTCGCGGCTACTTCTCGTATCGATTTCATTGAACGAGATAACCCTTACAGTGATGACATTCTTGATGAAGTCCCTCTACTAGACGAGATACTGGTTATCCCGTCATATAAGGCGTTATCAGCCATGTTCTTCGGAGATCTTCCTATCGATGAAATCGACGAAGAGGACGAAGGAGAAGAGGACAAAGGAGAAGAGGA
>Ga0208693_1001842_pt1 | contig 14557 bp, 16 predicted proteins | sample AD_UKC071_MetaG_FD_184438 | JGI IMG/M metagenome (GOLD analysis project Ga0208693, IMG submission 184438) | Active sludge microbial communities of municipal wastewater-treating anaerobic digesters from USA - AD_UKC071_MetaG (SPAdes) (version 2) | ecosystem: Engineered > Bioreactor > Anaerobic >... | reverse complement strand
AAATCAATCTTGTCGTCCGTACACTTTGGCATCGGCAGTCCTCGGTTGGCATAGAGGGTGAGATACCTATGACAACGCGCCTCGGCACGAGGCTGCCGACCCTCAGGTCATGAAAGATCCGGGCTAGTGGTCGATGGGGTCGATGCCCAGCACGCGCAATGCGTCGATCTCGTCGTTCGCATGCATCGCACCCAATTGGGCGGCGAACGCCGCGCTGACCCGACCGGACAGGATCACGCCCGTCATCAGTGCCGCGATCTCGCGCACCACGCCCACGCTCACGAGGTCGGCAATGAAGGCCTGCGCACCGAAGCGCTGCAGCTGCAACGCGCCCATGTAGGCCAGGATCAGGCCCACCAGGCCACACACGATGGCGACGATGGGCACGCTGCGCGGCCCGGTCTGATCGATCTGCAGAAGAAGGTCGCTGCGCCGCATCTGCGCTCGTCCCCGCAGCAGGCGGCCCAGCGACACCATGACTTGCCCCAGAAAGTCCAGTGTCCCCGCGGCATGCCGCCAGCTGCGCAGCGCCTGCTTGCCTGTCAGATGCAGCCAGCGATGCCGGCGGGGAACCGCGGCGGCAGCTGCGTCCAGGGCGGGAGCGAAACGCACGGGCTGGCGAGGTTCACGGGCAGGGATGCGGCGGTGTCGCGCAGAAACGCGCGCCGCCGTGCGGCGGACGCGTGGGCGCCGATCAGCCGCCGATGCTCAGCCGGTTCTCGACGCTGGTGACGCCCTTGACGTTGGAGGCCAGCGTCGTGGCGCGCTCGCGCGCCGCCTGGTTGGGCGCCTTGCCCTGCAGCATCACCTTGCCGTTGTTGGTGTCGACGTCGATCTTCAGCGCGCTCAGGCTCGGATCCTTGACCAGTTCGCCGTTCACACTGGCGGTGATGCGCGCGTCGTCCGTGGATTCGGCCACCTTGGCGGCGCTCTTGTCGACGGCGGCCTCGGCCTTGTCGGCGGAGCGCTCGATGGCGGCCTTGGCTTCGGCGCCTTCCTTCTTGATCTCCGCGGCGGCCTTGTCGGTGGCAGCCTCGGTCGTCGCGATGGCTGAATCCAGCTTCTGGCCGGCCGTGCGATCGTCGTTGCGGCCGCAGGCGGCGAGGCTCATCGCCGCCGCGGCGGCCAGGGTGAGGCTGAAGGTCTTGAACAGGGCGTTGCGGGAGGTCATGGTGGTTTCCTTTCAGTGGGTGGTCGAGGTCGCCCGCGAGGGCACGCCGTGATGGGCGTTGTGGGGTGTCGGGATCGCGTGGAAGTCGCCGGGCCGGCGACCCGGCGTTGATGGCGCCACCCGGCACGACCGACGACCCTCGGCGGATCGGCAGCGGGCCTTGCGAAGCCATGTCCGCTAGCGTAGGTGGCACGGCCCGTGGCGGCTGTCGGTGGCGTCTGCGGCCGCCTGTCGGACGGCGCCTACCGGCGCCGTCGGCCGAAGGCGCGACCTGTCGCTGACCGGTGCGCCGTGGCTGGTGGCGCGCGTCGGTGCTTCCTACACTCCCCGTGGCCGGACCTTCCGGCACCGGCAGCGCGCCGTCCGCCTGCCTGAACACGACCCCGGAGGAAACCACCCATGATCCGCATCGTCATCGTCGACGATCACGCCATCGTCCGCGCCGGGCTGCGGCAGTACTTTTCGACCCAGGTGGATCTGCGCGTCACCGGCGAGGCCGCCAGTGGCCGCGAAGCGCTGGATCTGGTGCGGCGGGGCGACCTGGACGTGGTGCTGATGGACCTGAGCATGCCCGACCAGAGCGGGGTCGACGCGTTGGCCGCGATCAAGGCCCGCGAGCCGGACCTGCCCGTGCTGATCCTCAGCGGTTACCCCGAGACGCACTACGCGACCACCTTGCTGCGCCAGGGCGCCAGCGGCTACCTGAACAAGGAGTGCGATCCCGAGGAGATCGTCAAGGCGATCCGCACAGTGGTGCGCGGGCGCAAGTACATCACGCCGGCCGTGGCCGAGTTGCTCGCCGACGGACTGGGTGTGGACAGCGAGAAGCAGGCCCACGAGCTGCTGTCCGAGCGCGAGTTCCAAGTCTTCCTGCGGCTGGCCAAGGGCGAGACCATCAGCCACATGGCCGACAGCATGGCCCTGTCGGTGAAGACCGTGTCGACCTACCGCACCCGCGTGATGGAGAAGATGAAGCTCTCCACCAACAGCGACCTGACCTACTACGCGCTCAAGAACGGCCTGATCCAGTGACGCGCCACTGGACTCCCGCCGGGCGAGGTCAGTGCGCCGCGCTCGCCAGCGACTCGCAGTAGGCCAGCAATTCGTCGAGTTCGGCTGATTTGTCGAACACGCGGTCCGCACCCAGCTGGCTGGCGCGCCTGCGCATGTCGGAGGTGGCGTAGTTGGTCAGTACCACCAGCCGGCAGTCTGTGCGCAGCTGCCGCGCCCGCCGCAGCACTTCCAGCCCGCTGCCAAGCTGGAGGAACACGTCGATGATCATCAGGTCGCAGCGCTGGGCGTCCTTGTCGAGCCAGGCCAGCGCGGTCGGCTCGTCTTCGCTCGTCCCAATCACCCGCAACGGCAGCAGTTCCTCGAGAGTCGCCACGAGGTTCTGCCGGATGACAGGGCTGTCTTCGACAAGGTAGCAGGTCAGCACGAAATGGCAATCCGCAGGTCAGGCACGACAACGCGTCGCCCGGCTTGGCCTGCCGGATCCGCGAACGATTGCAGACGATTGTCGGCGGCCGGCACCGCGGCACACGGTGCTGCACATCGGAGCTTGCTGTAGGACTTTGCCGATGCATCGGCATCGTCGGCGTTTGCTGACAGGGACTCGCGCGGTCCGCCGACCAGTCTGGCGGCCGGCTTCGGACACGCTCGGGCCATGCCCAGAGAGGTCCTGTGCGCATCCATCCCCCCCTGGCGTCCCACGCGTTGCGCGGCGTGCCCTGCCGCATGACGCATGCGTCGACGGCGTGCGTTTCCGGTCTTGCGCCGGCAGGCGCTCAAACACCTGCCGACGCGTCGCCGTCCCTGAATCCGGATGCCCCGCTGCAGCTGCTGGCGGGACTGCGCGACCGCCCGCACATGGCAGAGATCCGCCAAGCAGTGAGCGGCCATCCTGCGTTGGCCGGTCGCTGCCTGGTGTGGAACGTGCCGCCACGCCCCGAGGACACGCCGGCCGCGGCGGCCCGTGCAGCGCATGCCGCCGCGTCAGCGGGTGGCGTGGTGCTGGCGATCGGCGGCGACAGCATCATCAATGCCGCGGCCAAGGCCTGCCTGCAGCGCGGCGTCGCGCTGGGCGTGGGGTCCCAAGGGAGCGACAACGTCTTCAGCCGCCGGCACGGCATCGCGGGCGACCTGGGCGATGCATTGCAGGGGTTCGTCCAGGCGCTCGACTCCGCCCTCTCGCGACCCGTGCGGGCGGCATGCGTCAATGGGCAGATCTTCCTCGTCCATGCCGGCCTGGGCCAGTTGCCGGGGCTGCTGGTCGGGCGCGATGCCCCCGCGCGGCAGCCCGGCCTCCGCCGCCCGGTCGCGGTGCTGGAGAGTTTGATGAGCCTTCTGAACGCGCACCCCGGTGAGGTGTTGCGCCTGCGTGAACGTGATGCGCAGGGCCGCGAGCGCCAGCGCATGACGCTGGCGAGCGCCTTGTTGGTCGGCAGCCATGCGCCCCAGCTGCCGCGTGTCGGCCTGGCAGGCGACGACAAGGCCTGCCACCACTTGGTGGCCACCACCCTCCTGCCTCAGCCGCTGCCGTGGATGGTGCGCCTGCTGTGGCAGGCCGCCTTCGGTGGTCTGCGCGAACACGGCACGGTCGACCGGTTCGCCTGCGCCGCGCTCATCGTCGAGGCGTCGGGCTGGCGCCGCAGCGACGAGGTCCAGGTGGCTTTTGACGGCCAGCGCACCAGATTGCGCCTGCCGCTCTGCTTCAGCATCGTCGAGCAGCCGCTGTGTCTGGTTGCCCCCGAGCCAACGCCGCACGGGCTGCAGCAGGACACTGCCTCGCGCGTCGTCCCTGCGCAGCGCGCCCGGTGCGCACGCGACGCGAGCGCCAGCCTGGGCGGCGGCCTGGGTGGCCGGACCGCGGACGCCTGAGCACACGCCCGTCGCGAGCGCCCTCCGTGCGGAACGGGCTGCACGCCCGCCAGCCGGCCGGACGGGCGCCTCGCCGCCCTCCGTGGCTCAGTGGCGGGCCTTGGCAGCGCCGGCCTCCTCGGCCTGACGCAGCGCCTGCGCCTCGCGCTCGTCGGCGGGCGCGGCCTCGTGCGCTTCGCGCGCCGTGTCCACGGTGCTGGCGTGTCGCTGCACGGCAGCGTTGTAGCGACGCGCGGCCGTGACATTGCCCTCTCCCTCGTTCGGGTGGTCAGCCGCGGCGGCCCGGGGCCCGTCATGCGGCGCCGGATCCGCACGCAGCTGCGCGTTCAACGTGTCGATCAGCACGGCCCAGTCGTCGTCGACGCGCAGCTGCTCGCGCAGAAAGCTGGCCTGGCTCTCGTTCCAGAACGGCGCCTCCCAGAGACGGAGGTGGGACTGCAGCGGGCGGTGCCTGCGCACGAACGCCTGGATGTCGGCGTCGCCGCTGGGCAGGCCCAGCTGGTCAAACAAGGCTTGCATGGTGTGATGGGTGGTGGTGTCCATGACGTGCTCCTGGGTGAAGTCGGGTCGAGCGACCAGCCTAATCTGTGGGGGCGGCGCGCGCTGTAGGCCGAGGTGCCATTGCGAGGTCGGCAGGCCCGCGCAGGGCGGCAGTCGCGCCTGGCCTTGCGCGCAGCCCTGCGAGGCACTGCGCGCGCGCTTGTCGGTCCCGGCCCACAAGGAAGTTGCTGGCCTGCCGACAGACGGCAAGTCCGTTGTCGCGCAGCACGTCGACCAACCCCAGGCCACCCCACCGCAACGCTGCGTGTCCTCGTGGCCGCAGCCCGGGCGGCCGCACGCTGCCAGATTCCGGCTCGAACAGCCCCCGATGCCCCTTTCGTCGATCACCGCATGAACACGCCCGACATGCTGATGATGGCCGTCGCCCTGCTGGTGGCGATCGCCATCGCGGGCGGGCTGTACACCCACCGGCTGGGACTGTCGCACCTGCTGATCTTCCTGGCGGTGGGGATGCTGGCGGGGGTCGACGGCCCCCTGGGCATTCCGTTCGACGATTTCAAGCTGGCGGTCGACGTTGGCAGCCTGTCGCTGGTCCTGATCCTGCTCGACGGCGGCCTGCGCACGCGCTGGCGCGAGGTGCGCGCCTCGGTGCTGCCCGCCGGCCTGCTGGCCACCGCCGGCGTGCTGCTGACCAGCGCAGTGGTGGGCGTGCTGGCCCATGTGTTGCTGGACCTGCCCTGGCTGCAGGGCTGGCTGCTGGGCGCGGCCATCGCTTCCACCGACGCCTCGGCCGTGTTCGCGCAGTTCACCGCCAGCCGGCTCAACCTGCCCCCCCGCCTGGCCGCCACCATCGAGGTGGAGTCTGCGCTGAACGACCCCATGGCCATGGTGCTCACCCTGGCCGGACTGGACGGGGCTTGGCGCTTCATCGATGCGGCCTTCGTGGTGGTGCTGCTGTCGATGCTGCTGCAGGGCCCGTCGCTGGCCTGGCTGGCACATCGCCTGGGGCTGGACCAGCCCGACCGCACGTCGGCGTCGGCTGTAGGCGGCGACCCACACGCCGATGCGGTGCCGGCCGCTCCCGACGTTGCGCGTCGCCCGCCAACATCGCCCCAGGCCTGAGCGTCGACCGGCGTCGACGTGACGAGGCGTTGGCCGTGCCCCACGGGCCCGGCACCCCCTGTGACCTCCGCGAGGCCCGAGATGCCCCAGCCCACCCAAGCCAGCGCCCACCGCCAACCCTCCGGGGCAGCCCAACCGTGCTTTCCATCCCGCCCGCAGCGCTGGCGTGCCGGCATGCTGCGCGTCCTGGCGTGGGGGACGTTGGCGCTGGCGCTGCTGGCGGTGGGCGGAGGGCTCTGGCTGTGGATGGCGGTGTGGAACGCCACGCCCGGCATCACCGAGATCAAAGCCCGTCTGGCCGGCCGGCCTGCACGCGTGGTCAGCAGCGACGGCCAGTTGCTGCAGGTGCTGGACGACCGCGTCCAGATGCCGGTGACGGCCGCCGAGGTGGCCCCGGCACTGCGCGACGCCCTGATCGCCACCGAGGACCGCCGCTTCTTCGAACATGCCGGCATCGATCCAAGGCGGATCGCCGGATCGGCCCTGGCCACCCTGCAGGGCGACCTCCAGGGCGGCAGCACGCTCACGCAGCAGCTGGCGCGCAACCTGTTCCCGGACACGGTGGGCAACCGCCGCTCCTTGATGCGCAAGCTGCGCGAGATGGCTGTGGCGCTCAAGCTTGAGCGCCACTACGACAAGCAGACCCTGCTGGGTCTCTACCTCAACCAGGTGCCCTACCTGTACAACGTGGCCGGCGTGGGCGCTGCCGCGCACACCTACTTCGGCAAGCCGGCCTCGGACCTCGCGCCGCGCGAGGCGGCCTTGCTGGTGGCCATGCTGAAGGGTCCGGCGCAGTACGACCCCCAACGCTTTCCAGAGCGCGCGCGGGCGCGCCGCAACCTGGTGCTGGCACAGATGGTCGCGACCGGCCGCCTCGACGCGCAGACCGCGCGCGCCGAGTCTGCACAGCCGCTGGGCGTGGCGGTGCAACGCCAGGACACGGCCACGCCGCCAGCGGCGCATTACCTTCGGATCGTGCGGCAGCAGCTCAACGACTGGGCCCGGCAGCGCGGCCTGGATCCGCAGCGCGACGGCCTGACCGTGCAGGTCTCCCTGGACACCCGGCAGCAGGCGCTGGCCGAGCAGGCCGTGGCGCGCCAGACCGCACTCCTGCAGCGCGTGGCCGCATCCGAGTGGGCGCGCGCGGAGTTGCGCGTCGGCCCGCCGCCTGGCACGGCAGTCCCGGCCACGCCGTTTGCCCACCTGTGGCGCACAAGGGCCGACCTGCTGGACGAGCTCGCCCGCGCCACGCCGGCCTACCGGCTGGCAAGCCGGCGCGGCGCCAGCGAGGCCGAGGCGCTCACCGTCGCGCTGAGGGACTCCGCCTTGGCGCGTCTGCAGGCCGAGCGCACCCGGCTCGAGGCCGGCTTCGTGGCACTGGACCCGGTCACCGGCGCCGTGCGCGCCCACGTCGGCAGCCGCGACTTCGAGCAGGACCGCTTCGACCACGTGACCCAGGCGCGCCGCCAGCCGGGCTCGACCTTCAAGCCGTTCGTCTACGGGGCGGCCCTGCTGGCCGGCATGTCGCCGGAGCGTCCCTTCGTCGACACGATCGTGCAGTACGCCACCGCCGAGGGCGGGACCTGGGCGCCTGCCGATGCCGGCGGCGCCAGCGGCAACCTGATGTCGATGCGCAGCGGGCTGGCCCGCTCGCGGAACACGATCACCGCCCAGGTCATGCACGAAGTGGGGCCGGATCGCGTGGTGCAGTTGGCCCGGGCGATGGGCGTGGACCGGTCGCCGCTGCTGGCCGTGCCCTCGCTGGCCCTCGGGACCAGTCCGGTCACGCTGCTGGAGATGGCGCAGGCCTACGGCACCTTGGCGGCCCTGGGTGAGCGGCGCGCGCCGGTCTTCATCGAGCGCATCGACGATCGCCATGGCAACACCCTGTTCGTGGCCGACCACCGGCCGGCGCGCGTGCTCGATGCGGGTCATGCCGCGCAGTTGGTGGACATGCTGCGCGACGCCGTGGACGTGGGCACCGGCCGCCTGCTGCGCACGCAGTTCGGCGTCCGGGGTGACGTGGCCGGCAAGACCGGCACCACCCAGCGCAACACCGATGGATGGTTCATTGCGCTGCATCCCACGCTGGTGGTCGGCGCCTGGGTCGGGTTCAATGATCAACGCGTCACCATGCGCAGCACCGAATGGGGCCAGGGCGGGCGCAGCGCGCTGCGCCTGGCCGGCGACTTTCTGGCGGCCCTGGAGCGCAACGGCCAGCTCCCGCTGTCGGCCCGCTTTCCGGCCGTGCAGCGCCAGCCCGAGCCGCACAACCCGCCTGCCGGGGACGCGCTGATCGACGGCGCCGATCCGGAGGACGAGATGCCCGGCGCGGATGCCGCCCTGGCGCCGGTCGACCCGGCTATGCTCCAGCAGGTGGTGCTGCCAGGCATCCAGGCTGCCGCGTCCCCGGTGGTTCGACACCCGGTGCAGCCGATTGCCCAGCGGCAGGCACAGGTGCCGGTGCCGGATCAGCAGCCGCCGGTCCAGCAGGCCGTCTGGCAGGACGCAGCGCTCGCCGAGGCCAAGCAGTGAGCCCGGACCCCGGGCTGCGCGCAAGTGCTGCGGCCTGGTTGGACATGCTGCATCAGCTCGCGGCATGGGACCAGCAGCTGGCCTGGGCGATCCGTGAGTGGACGGATGGCTGGCCGGTTGTGGCGGTGCATGTCGTGGCCAGCCTCTCGCACCTCGGCGATCGCTGGGTACTCGCTGCCATCGCCGTGCCGGCGCTGGCCATCACGGCCTGTCGGGGCCGGACGGCGCACGCAGCGCTGGCGGGCCTGCTGCTGGGCGGCCAGGGTCTCGTTGTCTGGCTGCTCAAAGCGCTGTTCGATCGCGCGCGGCCGCCGCTGGGGGTGATCGATCCGGCCTGGGTCGTGGTCCGCGGCGCCAGCATGCCCAGCGGCCACGCCGCTGCCGTCGTCGTTGCTGTCGGCCTGCTGGCGTGGCTCGCTCTCAACGCCGGCCCTGCGCGCTGGCAGCAGCACCGCCGGGCCATCATCGGCGCCGCGCTGCTGCTTGCCCTGGCGGTGGGCGCCAGCCGTGTCCTGCTCGGCGCCCACTTTGCCACCGATGTGCTGGCTGGCTGGGCGTTCGGCTCTGCCTGGCTCGCCGCGAGCCTGGCGTTGTTGCGGCGTTGTCCGGCCCGGCCGGACGCGTCAGCGTCGGACGCGATCCCGCCGCCGTCGTGGCCGCGACCGGTCGCCGGTGATGGGCAACGACAGACAGGAGACGCGGCTGCTGCCGCGTCTCCCCTTGAGCCAGGCGCACCGGCCGGGCGCTGAGGCCCGACGGTGGCCCTCCTGGCCGCTCAGCGCGTCGGCTGCTGCGCGATTGCCGGCGCGCTGGCACTGCGCTGTGGCTGGATGGGCGGGGTCGACGGTTTGCCGACCGTGCGGCTCACCACTTCCTTGATCACGCCGCCGTCGCGCACCGACCCCTGCTCCATGCCCTGGCCGCGGGCCAGCAACTCGCAGGCCGCGCGATCCCCAGGCGGTTGCGCCGCGCATCGCCGCAAGGCGTTCGCAGCGAGCGTCTCGCGGGTTTCTCCGCCCTCCAGGCGCTGGCGCAATGCCTCGGCGCGGGCCGCGCCGGCCTCCTTCAGGCAGGTGGCCTGGTCCTGTCCGGTGCCGCCGTCCAGGCAGGCCTTGCGCTCGGTCTGGTAACGGGCCTCGATGGCGGCGTGGTTGTCGGCCGCCGCGCCGGCGGCGTTCGCGGGTGCAACAGCCAGCCAGGCAGCAGCCAGTGCCGCAGCGGCGGCGAGTGCAGTGGGACAGCGGTGCGGTGTCATGGTCATTCCTGTCAGGTCATGGAAGAAGAACGGGTTCAGGCGTTGCCGGCCAGCAGCTTGCCGTCGACGACACGCACCGCATCGCCGCTGCGCAGCTGCGGGTCGGCGTCGACGTTCACGGTCTGCTGGGTGCCGTCGGCCATGCGAACCACCACCTCGTACTGCTCGCGCACGCTGCGGCGCTTGTCGATCTCGTGGCCGATCACGCCACCGGCCACGGCACCGGCCACGCCGGCAGCGGTGCGGCCGTCGCCCTTGCCGAACTGGCTGCCCAGCACAGCGCCGAGCACGCCGCCGGCCACCGTGCCCACCGGCGAGCCGTCGCCGCTGACCTGCAGCCGGTTCACGGCCACCACAGTGCCGCAGGCGCTGCAGCTGGCCGCTCTCCAGCGGCCGTTGGCGGTCGGCACGCTGGACAGCGCACGCGGCAGCGAGCTGTCGGTGCGGCGATCGCCCAGGCGCATCACGGCCCGGGCATCGGCATCCGGGTCGAAGCGGTCGGCGTCTGTCACCGTGTATTGAGCGGCGTAGATGCCGGGGCTGGTCTCGTCGAGGCGGATCCGGCGGTTCTCTGCGCCGGGCAGCATCGCCCAGACACGGGCGCCCGGCGTGCCATCCACGCGCAGCAGCAGCACGCGGTCGCGCTGGGGACGGCCATTGACGCGACGCTCGTTGCTTCCGGCCTGGGTGATGGTGAACCGCTCGATCTGGGGCGCGATGCTGGCGGCCATCGGCTGCGGCTGCCACCCCTGCTGCAACGGCTCGGCCAGTGCGGCGGTCGTCACCAGGTTGCCGCGCCGCAGGCTGGCGACGACGTGGGCGTCCGGCGCGACGCGGTCGCGCCGGCTGAGGGTGTAGATGCCTTCGTAAACGCCCGGGCGAGTTTCCTGCAGGGTCACCTGGCGCGTCGCACCCTGGATGTTCAGCGTGGCGGTGGCGCCTGGGGTGCCCCAGACGGTGAAGGCCAGGTCCGCACCGGGCTCCAGACGGTCGGACTGCTGCACGTCGAATCCACTGATCTGCGGGGACTGCGTGGCATAGCGGGCGCTCGTCTGCGACCAGGCCGGCGTCGATGCCAACGGCAGGCTCAGGGCCAGCGCGCTGGCCAGCAGCATCGGGCGCCAGCCGAAGCGCAGGCGCTGGCTTGCACGAAGCGTTGGCACGTGGTGGTGGATCGGTCGGTGTTGCATGGGGTCATCTCCTTGTCGACGCCGACGGCAATGCCGCCGGCACTTGGTCTTGGGTGGGCGCAGTGCGGTGCGCGCACGGTTGGCGGACGCACGTCGGCTACGGCGCGCCCGCCCGGCTTACTGCTGCGGCAGGGCCGCGATCTCGCGCTCCAGATCCGCCAGCTGCGTGCGCAGCAGGGCGGCCGCGGCGTGGTCGGCCGGCACGTCCCCGTCACGCAGGGCCTGTTCGTAGGTCTCGCGCAGCGACTGCTCGCCCTTGCGCACCGCCGGCAGCGTGCCGCGGTCGATGTCGGTGAACCAGTCGCGCACGATGACCACGGCCTTGTTGACCGTGCCTTGCAGCGAGGTGTCGCCCACTTCCGCGCCGGATCGCGGCGCGAGCAGGGCAGCCTGTTCGCCGGCATGGCGCTGGTGCAGTGCGACCAGGCGGTCGATGACGGGCCGCACGTCGGGCTGGGCGCGGCGCGCCATCTCGCGGTAGCCCTCCAGCACGTCGTTGGTGGCGGTGTGTACATCTTGCAGGGCGGCGGTGGCAGCGGTGCTGTCGATCATGGTCATGGCGATCTCCGAAAAGTTGGACTGCTCAGCGTAGGCAAGGGGCCCCCTGTTGCCGATCGGACAAGCGCCCAGGCCGGTGTGGGCCGCGGCCGCCCCGTGGACGCGGCTGGCGCTGACGCCAAGCAGCAACGCCCGACAGCAGCCTGCGCCGCTGTCCTACGCGGAGCGCGCAGCCCACGGGGCAACCTCGCAGCGTCGTTGATGTCAAGGAGAAGCACGATGAACAAATCCATGGCCCAAGGCCTGCTGGTGGGCGCCATCGCCGCGGTGGTGGCGGGCGCCGGGGCCGTGACCGGCGACAAGGCGATCAAGGGACCCGCGCACGCCGACGTGGTGGCGGTGTCCGAGGCGTACCAGACGGTCGACAAGCCGCAGGCGCGGTGCGAGAACGTCCAGGTGACCCGCCAGGCGCCTGTGCAGGACGAGCATCGGATTGCGGGAACGGTGCTCGGCGGACTGGCTGGCGGCGCGCTCGGCCGCCAGGTCGGCGGCGGCAGCGGCCGCGACATCGCCACCGTGGCGGGTGCGGCGGCCGGCGGCTATGCCGGCAACCAGGTGCAGAAGAGCCTGCAGCAGCGCGATCGCGTCACCGTGACCGAGCGCCGCTGCCGCACCGTGGTGCAGAAGTCCCGCCAACTCGTGGGCTACGACGTGACCTACGAGCTCAAGGGCCAGCAGCACCGGGTGCGCACCAGCTTCCGCCCAGGGGCGACCCTCCCGGTGAAGGACGGGGCTGTGGTGCTGGAGGCACCGGTGCGCGCTTCCTGAGTCTTTTCCGCGCCCGCCGCCATCCAGCGGCGTGGGCGCGTGGCCACGGCGTCGACGTGGTCCGGCTCAACGCCGTCGACAGCGCCGAATCCTCACGGCCCGGGACGCCCGTGGGTGCCGTCAGCCCGCGGCCTGCGCTTCCGGCCAGGCGCACAGCGCGTGCCACCGTCCACCGCTGCGCGCCGACAGGCGCAGCGGGCGCAGGCTGGATCGGGTGCGGCACAGCGCGTCCTGCGCGGCATCCAGCAGCAGCCGAAGGTTGAGCCGATGGCGGCGCCCGCCGCCGCCGAGGCGCGCGCGCGGCAACACCAACTCAAGCTCCCGCGTCTGTCCGCAGGAGAACTCCAGCCGAGCCGGGACGACGACGGTGAGGTGGGTGCAGAACGTGATGTCGAGTTCGTCCGCCCATGGCGTCGTCTCGGCATCGGCGGCGTCGTTCTCCGGGCGCATGAAAGAGCGGTCGGAAGCAGGCATGGGTGTTCGGATGGATCGGGGGTGGACGGGAGGGCGCCGCTGCGGGCGCTCGGCGGCAGCGGGCAGTTCAGGCCGCACCGGGGATCTGGCAGGCGGGCGTGCGCTCCCGCAGCACTGGCGCAGCAAACAGGCGGCCGATGCAGGCACGCGCGAAAAAGTAGTTGTTCCTCAATCGCTCTCCGAGCGCATCAATCGCCACCTGACCGCGGCTGTCGCAGGGGATGTCCACGCTCTGGGCCTCAGGCCGCAGTGGCTCGAAGTGAAGCTGGCAAGGCAAATCCGGCACGGGCCGGGTCGGGACGAATTGGCGGCGGTCCAAAGCATGCGTCATGGCGGCTCCAGGCGACGTCGGCACTCAGCGGACCACCCGCCAAGGGCGGGACGTGCGGATGGGGCTGAAGCCGTGTGGGTCGGAAGGCGCGGGCCGGTTGGCCAGCGATGGATGCACTGTGCGCGCGCCGCATGGCCTCGCGTGTAGGCCGAGTGCGGCATGGCAGCAGGCAACCCGCCACAACGGCTTGTAGGACGGCGCCCTGCGGCACGGCTGCTGCGCCACGGATGGGGCTTCGTCCGACAGGCGTGGCTGCGGAGCCCCGGCACGATTCTCTTCACCGCCACCGCCACCGCCACCGCCACCGCCACCACACTCGCTGGGGTGGTCCCCGCCTCCATCATGCGGAGTCACGATGACTTCCCAGCGCAGTTTCGACGAGGCCCCCGGTCAGCCCCCCAAACCGGGACTGATTGAAAGATCCGGGTTAACGCCGCTGCCGACGCCGCCGCGCCCCGCTTCCCTGCTGCGGCCGCTGTTCGCCAGCCTGCTCGTCAGCCCGCGCCAGGCGAGCTGAGCGCCGGCGCCGCACTGGCGGCGGGGCGCATCGGCTGTCGACTCAACGGCTGCCGGACTGCGCCAGCAGGCGCTCGAGCTCGTCGACGCTGAACGGCTTGTCCAGCGGCAGGGCACCGGGCACCTGGGCGGCCTCGCGGCTGCCACGGCCGCTGGCCACCGCGATCAGCATCGCTGGCGACAGGGCACGCGCGGCACGCGCCAAGGCCAGCCCGTCTCCATCTGGCAGCCGCAGGTCGGTGATGAACACATCGGGCACGCGGGCCTGCAGGGCGGCTTGGGCCTCGGCCACCGTGCCACAGCCGCGCACGTCGAAGTCCATGCCGCCCAGCAGTTCCACGAGCGACTCGCGCACCAGGTCGTCGTCCTCGCACAGCAGCACATGGCGACGTGCCTGCGGTGCGCCGCCGGCGCTGCCGGCGTCGGACGGCTCGGTGAGGACCTGCTCGAGCTTGCGCTGCAGGGCGTCCAGCGTGTAGGGCTTGCTGAGCAGCTGCACCTCGGGATCCAGCCATCCATCGGGCTGCAGCGCGTTGTCGGTGTAGCCCGAGGTGAACAGGACCCGCAGGCCGGGACGCAGCGCCCGGGCCCGTTGCGCCAGCTCGGTTCCGTGGATCGGGCCCGGCATCACCACGTCGGTGAACAGCAGTTCCGCCGCCACGCCACGCTCCATCTGCGCCAGCGCGTCGGCACCGTCGCGCGCGGCGCGGACCTCATGCCCCAACTCGCGCAGCATCGAGACCACCGTCTCGCGCACCGCGTCGTCGTCCTCCACCACCAGCACCCGGGCCAGGTGTCCGACATTGAGGCTGGCCGGAGGCGCGCTTGGCCGCGACCGGGCCTGTGGTCCCTCGAGGCTGCGCGGCAGGTAGACCCGAACGGTGGTGCCGTGGCCGGGCTCAGAGTCCAGCTTCACATGCCCACCGCTCTGCTTGGCGAAGCCGAACACCACCGACAGTCCCATGCCGCTGCCCTGGCCGCGTGGCTTGGTGCTGAAGAAGGGCTCGAACGCACGCGCCTGCACCGACGCATCCATGCCGCGGCCGGTGTCGCTGACCGAGATCAGCACGTAGTCACCGGGCTGCAGGTCATCCTGGTTGCTGGCGTCGCGGTCGTCCAGCACCGCATTGCCCGCTTCGATGGTGAGGCGCCCATGCCCCGACATCGCGTCGCGCGCATTGAGCGCCAGGTTCAGCAGCGCGTTCTCCAGCGTGGCCACGTCCACCAAGGTGGGCCACAGGTCGTCGCTGATCAAC
>Ga0208693_1001841_pt1 | contig 14558 bp, 13 predicted proteins | sample AD_UKC071_MetaG_FD_184438 | JGI IMG/M metagenome (GOLD analysis project Ga0208693, IMG submission 184438) | Active sludge microbial communities of municipal wastewater-treating anaerobic digesters from USA - AD_UKC071_MetaG (SPAdes) (version 2) | ecosystem: Engineered > Bioreactor > Anaerobic >... | reverse complement strand
ACAGCTTTTCCCTCTTTTAATAATTTTCTTGCTTTTGCTGGATGACAAGGACTTAACGGTTCCTTGTTTTTATTTAATACAAATACCATTTGGATTTTACTCCTTTCTCTGCTTGATGCAGGTAACGTAGTTTAAAACTACTCCTCTTGACAATGATATTTCTGCTTTTTAAGAATAATACACTATTCCTACCACACAGAATTGTTTAATATTATTCGACAGTTGCTACAGACTGAGGAGGCATCTATAGGTGTCATAACAGAAATATCGTAGCTCACAAAGAGCTTAGTCTGGTCATAATAGGGCTTTACAAGCCCACGCCTTTAGGCGTGTGGTTTATGACCTCTTTACCTTTTTAAAACTCTAAAGTAACTTTAACATATGATTTTTTTTCTTCTGTATTTACAATGTCTATTTCATATGCATCAAATTTTTCACTAACAGGAGTAACATCTTGAAATTCTAGTACTACGCCTACTTTTATAATGCTTTCCTCACCATTATTTGTTATATCTATTTCGTATTTTTCAAATTCTAATCCTATCTCTGTGTATGTATTTATTCCTTGGTTTTCAACTTTACCAATTGAAGCTACAAATTCCCTATTAACAGGAAACGCTGTATAAAAATATTTAGGTTCTGCGTTTATATCAAAAAACAAGGGAGTATCATCGATTATTCTAACAAGCCCGGGAGTATATATTTTAACAACAAATTCTCCGTCATCTCTATCTTGAGGATAACTACCGAGTTTTCTTCTTATTTCCGTAAAAAGCCAATTTTCATCCATGGGATTAATAAAACTTATTTCTGCATACCCACCTGAACTATTAAAATACTGGTTAACAACAAAATCAGATACAACCGCGTCATATGGTAAAGCGTTTGGATCAAAACTTCTATCTATCAGTTCTAAAGTACCGTCATTATGTTGAACTAATAACCCACGTTCTAAAAAACCACAAGACGATATCGGTTTTTCTGCCTCAATTAGAACTAGTTGTTTTGAATTTTTGATGTAATACAAGTCTCCGGTTTCTGTAAGAATGAAATCTTGATTTTTATATTTTACATTCGATACGCCAGATAATTTAGAAAATATGTTAACCACAATTATCACCCACTAACGAGAATAACTTTGTATATACTCTTTAAAGTCTTTATCAACTTTTTGTTTTAACCCATATAATTTAGAATAACTTTGTTTGAGTTCCATAGCAATTTGATTTAAACTTTGTTTGGGTTCACCGTTTAATCCATACAGTTTTGAGATAAGCAGTTCCCCTTCGTTCCCGTATTTGCTTCTAATAAACTGTAAAGCCTCTTTAATTACTAAATCTTCGGCTCCGTATAATTTATTATATGAAAGGTCAGTTTCCATAACGGTACCGCCAGCCTTCATTTTAAACACTTCTACCTTCTTAGGATTCCAAGTTAAATAGTCTGCTAACTCTAAAGTTGACGGATCTCTGTTTTGCCTTTGCCTTAAATCGTTATATGCATTCTGAAATGTGGAAAACTCTAAACTGTAGTTTTCTGGTAGTCTAACTGCACCTTGGTTGTTATTAACAAATCTATTCATTTTCATAAGGTATTGATTGACATAAGTAACTACCCCACCTTTAGATGGAGAATAATTTTCTAACGCTTGAGCTATAAGTTTTCTAGCTTCTAAATCCATTACAGTTGGACTTAACCCTGAATTTTTAAACTTTGATTTAGTATAATTTACATATGGTCTTAGCTGTTTGTATATCTCATTAAACGTATTAGGATTTTTTGTACGTTTCCATTCTTCTATATTTTGAAGTAATTTAGAATCAGTTGCTGGCATTATTGTTTACCTCACTTTCAGGTGAATATTTCAATATCTCTTTTGCCTTACGTAGTTGAGCTAAATACCTAACTTCTTTGTTACCGTTAACGGTATTTATTACAGGAACTATTTGAAATATTTTTATTCCTTCATAAGCAGCCCAAACAGCATCGTTAATATTGTTTAAGGCGTATACAGGCATTTGCTGATATAATACAGTTGTATATTTTTCTATCATATTTTTGATTAGTTTTATAACAAAATATCTAACTTCAGCTACTGAAACTAAATGTATTTCAGGTAATTCTTGATCTTGTCCTTCTAAAACGTTTATAAACTTTTGTATTTCTTTATCTAAATTAGATTCAGTATTCATTACAGGTTTGAAATCGTTGATCTTAATATAATCTTCCGACAAATTATTCCAATTGATATATTCGCTATTTTGTTTAGCCCTGTTCAACATAGAATCAAACATCGTTCTTGCTTCTAACAACTTTTCTGCATCGTTCGATGAAGCTAAAAAACATATGGCGTCTTGAGTTGAAATATAATCAATATTGTTTGATAAAACATATAAATTCTTTGCTATTTCAATATTTTTATCTGCTGTGTTTCTATACGAATATCTATCACCAAACGTAAACAAAGGCATCAAATATTCTAAAATAAAGGATTTCATCAGTTTAATTATATCAAACCCATTGTTTACACGTGGGATTCTCTTTTTTTCTTCTGAAGTCATTTTAACTAATCGTTTTTCATCTTGACTAGTTGTTTCGAGTTTATATCCTAATTGGTTTAACGCTTTTTGATGTTTTAAACAAAAAGATATCGCATCGTTTTTCGATGTTTCGTTGCTTTCTATAATAGTACTTAAATCTTCATATATTTTTTCACCAAACGATTTCAGCCCAATTCTTGTATAGAATTCTGAATGATTACATATCCTATAATATGACTCATCTGTTAAATACCATTTGTTTTCCTCTATTGGGTAGCTAAGTTGATCTACATTATCTAAAGTAATAGATGTCGATGACCCGCCTTGTGCCTCGATGGTATGGGTAACAGAACTCACTCGACCAAAATACAGTGTAGAATCGCTAACAACAATAGCTGGAAACCCGTTGGCTATATATGGATTAAAATCAATTTGGACGCTCATTAAACGTGAATTAGCCCATTCTTCATTATATTTTTTTCGTGAATATAATGCAACGCTGTCATTGAACCCTTGAACAAGTTCTTGATTCTTATCTGTGGAGTCTGTTTCAGAAGAATCAATTGCGTTATAATAACTTAAAACATCAAAAAATTCTGAGTTTTCTATATAATACGTACCAACTGCTCTGTTGTTTAAGTTATTAGGCAATACAAGAGTTTTGATTTTGTCATAGCTGAGATCTTCCATATATGCAAACAAACTTCTAAACTCGTTTATTGTTACGCCTAATTTCGGATACGTGGATGAATCCAGTGGTCCTGGATACAATCCTGTTATTCTAGAAGTCATTGATAACGCACTGTTAGTATCAGCAAACGTAGTTCCTACCCGTGTGGGATATTGATGCGATACCTGAAAGTTTATACTAGATATTTGAGATGGAAATATTATGTTAGAAGTTGGCGGAATATAATTGAAAGGATCAGGAAGAAACAAATATTGTCCTATACTACTATATAAATATTCATCAGTATCTGAATATAAATCGCTGAAATATTGTTTGCGGATCTTCTCTATATCCTCAGAAAAATATCTTTCTTTTGAGTTGGTTTTGCGCCATGATATCTTTTTTGGGAATAATTGCGCATATAAATTATGTTCCATATTACCGGCAAAAATACCCAAAATCTGAGATAGTGACGTGTTGCTTTGCAACCTGCTGCCGTAATCTAATATGCTTTGTCTGAACATAGATTTTAATATATCCTTTTGTATTTTTGTTGAAAGTACAGGAGAATTAACAGGTTGTGTTTCTCCTGATAAAGAAAATGTCGCATCCGATACATACGCTAGATCATTACCTTCTAAAAAGTTCGGGTCTCCTAAAAAAATCCTGCGTGATAAATTGAATGCATCCTCTAAATCTTTAAAATCATTTTGAAATAAAGATAAATAGGTTACCAAAGAATAAAACATAGTGTCTTTATTATAATTATTGTCGTTAACTTGGGTGTCTTGGTTATCAAGGTTTAACCCAAAATAGTCAGACATTATTTTTGTCAGAATATACGGAACAGTTAATAGTTGATCGGCATCTGACCCTAAAATTTGTTTAGATATTTTAGGGAAATTATGATTTCTCAGCATCAACTCTTTTAAAACTTCGTCACTACTTTGAAGAAAGTTGATAAGCATAATATTCATAACTTTATTCATAGGAGAAACAAAGTCTAATGCTACTTCGTTTTTATCAGGTCTTTTGACACGGAACGCTTGCACTAATATAGCATCCGCTGCTGTTATCCATCCGTCAGATGACAGCGTTTTAAATGTCTCGTTTTTAATTTGTATAGTCGCATAAGTATTAGCAGGTATTTCTAACAATATAGGAATAGGTGGGAACGTAGCTCTGAACGAAACAGTCTGTCCCGACGCTGTTATTTGTATAGAATCACAATAGAACTCCTCGTTTTCTATTAATATTCTAAAGAATGTTTTCAAATAAATCGCTCCTTTAAAAAAAGAGGCGGTTACTCTTCGCCGCCCCATCGTAACTTTGAGATTTCCCGCTCGTATTGAACTTGCGTTTGACGTGGCAATTTATTAAAGATTTTTTTGTTGTTGTATACTATCTCATAATTAGTTCTTTCGGTAAACTTGTTATAGTCTGTAAATCCGTTTTGATACCTTTTTTTTGCCCAACCTGTATTATGATCTCTGAACTCTATTATAGGTATCCCGTATGTTCTGTTTAGTTTCGTTCCACATTCATCACAATAAACGTTGTTCCTATCTTCTGCTTTTAAAAATTTGGTATATATTTCTCCGCATTCCGGGCATTCGTAATTGTATAAAGGCATTTTGTTATATCAACTCCGTTGTTAAGTTCTGGGTACAAACAAACCCGAACCAGTTTGAATGTATTTTTTATTAGCCAAATCCTTTGAAGCTGCTCCCGCTAAAGTTGAGTTGTTTAGGTTTTGAACATTAACAGGAACATTAATGTTAATGCCAGGAAACGCTTTGGAAGTACCTTCATAACTGGTTGCAGGAGTCAACTTTATTTTTCTATGCTTTGAAGTAAGACGTTTTGCACTATCTTCAGTGACGGTTTTGCCAGCTTTTGTTGCTGTTCCTGTAGCTTGCTGCAATTCATCTATTTGTACGGTTTTGCCAGCTTTTGTTGCTGTTCCTATAGCTTGCTGCCATTCATCTATTTGTAAGGCTTTTCTTACACTTGGATGGGTCAATAAAACTTTGCCACCAATTCCAGCAGCTGCCCCTAATCCAAAACCTCTTCGCTTTTCGCCTGGAGGAGCTATTAAACTTCCAATAGTTCCGCCGAGAGTTCCTGCCATTAATGTTTTAGAAAGCGTTCCCATATATCATCAACTCCTCTTTAATCCTTAAAATTATTTATTGCATCTTTTAACGAATTTACCATTGCACTAGTCCCAAACAACATTACTGAACCTATCCCTTGAGCGACGTCTTTTGTTTTGTTTAACACCACAGGTGTAGCTTTTTTAGTAGCATCCCATACTACAGGAGCTGCTTTTTTGACTGCACTTCCGGTGGCTTTTCCTGCTTTTACAGCAGCATCACCTATTACTTTGCCAGTTTCGGCAACTGCTTTTCCAACTACAGGAGCTGCTTTTTTAGTAGCTTGGCTTACACCTTTAAAGGTCGTCTCGGCAGCTTGAGCGATGCCTTTTCCAGTAGTTTTTAATCCAGACGCAATATTTTTAGTGATCTTATTCATCTTGGAATCTGCGAGTTTTTCATAATATTCTTCACTAAAATTCGCTATCTTTAAAAATTCTTCTGTCAACATTTTCTTGCCTCCTATAAGCAGAATCGTCTTCTGATATAATTATATATTTTTGCACAATAAACGCGGGTTTAAATGTTTCCATAATCATCTAAGTTACTCCAATACTCTTCTGGCAGAGGTTTCTTTTGTTTTATCGCATAATCTAATTGTTCTTGAGAACGTTTGTCTTTAAATTCGTATTCGAATATTCCGTAAATAATTCGTATATATCCATCTTTATTTATAACCACTTTGGAATTATTAATTCTATCAAGAACATCGTAAATAGGTCCTTTTATTTGATCAGCCTCTACTATAAATGGAAACACTAGTTTTAACCCTGAAAGCAGTTTATAACGGTCATTATATATTTGTATATTCTGGTCAAACCCACTATAACTTATTATCATCGTGCCGTATAATCTTGCAATTCTATTGATACTAAAACTATCTATTGCATTTTTAGCTGTTAATATAGAAACTCTGTTAAACGATTTATTAGCTAATACAGGATACTTTTCTTTAGCTAATTCAACAGGGTCCCACTTCACTACTCCTGCACTAGCTGTAGTATTTGCAAAGTTAGATGCGTTTACAATTTTTCGTACAGGCACTATTTTTCTCTCCCTTTCTGTAAAAGTGTAATTTGTTGCATATAGTTTTACCCTTCGTTGAACACCATAAATAAAATTGGTTGCTCGTAATATCTTTGTTTTAGAACTTCTTATAAATATATTTGTATTAAGTTTCACAGTTTCGTTCAAACTATTAAAATTAAGTGCGGTAACAGTGTTGTGTTTTATACAGTCAACTTTTATTTCAAGAACAGTATTTTCTATTATGTGTTCTTTAAAAGCTACTCTTAAATTCAATTGCTCAATCGCTGTTAGATCTGGTATATTGTATACAACAACATTGTCAAGTGAACTCATTTTATATGCGCCTACAATATCCGATACGCAATTCATATCTATTTTTTTTACTAAAGAAGGCAAAATATAATATGTAGGAACAACATTTTCAAAATACGTTTTTATAAGTTGTTGATTTGCATTTTGTTGTCGATTATACAAATGTATATTGTTGCGTATTGTTTCTTTATCATCTTTTTTTGCTAAAATTATTAGAAGCTTCTTCTTTGTTTCGGTACCTCCCCATAGCTCACCGACAGTATATATTTCAACAATGTTTTGCTCTATAACAGAACCGTTCATCGGATCAGTACCGAGAATTTTATATTCGATTTTAATCCTTATTACATCATCCCAAACTTCAAAGTTATAATGTTTATCGTTGTTAATTGCGTCTATTTTGAATGTATCATTTATTTCGTATTCATCGTATTTGGTTGTTATAGTAAGTTTTATTTTGTTATCAACCAAATTATTAGTAATAGGATAATATCTTATGTATGCAGCTACTGACATTAAAAAGTTCTGACGTGAATATGCATTAATAATTTTAAATCTTCCGTTTTTGTACATCAAATGTGCAGCGTATCTTATGTTTTTTCTTATAGCTGCGTCTGATTTTATACTGTATATAAGATTTTTAAAACTTAGTTCTGGTATATTCACAGAACTTATTATAATTTTTTCTACATGTTGATATTCGTTGTGTGCTACTGCTAAATTTAAAGATGAATTTTCTTCATAGTTTATTTTTTCGTATATATTACTTCTAATTATTTCATCGTTGGTTCTTACGTTTACTGGTATATATAAGTTTAAAGGAGCTGCAGTTTCTTTAATGAAATAGGTTCTACCAATTTTAAACGTATCTTTGAACAAACGTTTTTTACCAGACTCGTTGTTTATATACAACAAATAAATTGAAGCAAATTCAAACTCATCAGACACTCTGAACTTTGTATAAAACTTTTCTTCACGTCTATTCTTTTCAAAATATATAGGCAAATCTAACGTAAACGACTTTAATCCTTTTTTGATAATTATATAAGCTTTAACAGGTTCTTTTTCTATTCCGTCAACGTCAAAATAATATTTGTACGTTTCATTAGGGTGTACATATTTCAATGCTAAATCGTATTCTTGAGATGCGCCTGATTTTATTCCATCACTTTCAAATCTTGTTTCAAAATTAAAATTAGAAAATGCGGTGTCTATATTCAGCCTAGCGGGGGAATTCCCTACAACCGAAATAATCCTATGGTCTACATATTTAATATATTTGTGATTAATGTTGTCATATCCTTCTATATCTATATCTAACGTATTAATGTTTGAAGGGACATATAGAATAACAAACTTTCTGTGGTATTTAACAACATATCGATGTTCTAGTTCTACATTCTGGTTTTGGGACTTAAAAGTAGCTTGTATAAACTCCACACCATCTGCCCAAGGAAGCTCAATAGCATGAAATGAGTTTTTGAAAAAAGGTTGATCCGTCATTCTGTCGAGCGTCCATTCTGTTAGAACATCTATATCTATCATCGTGCTTTCTTTAGGAAATACTATAACACCAAACTGCAGACTGTGGGCGATCCCTACATTGTCAGAATTGACAAAAACTCCTAGATTTTTGTACGCCGATTGTTGCATATCAACAGGAAGTGTCAAATTTGAATTAGTTTCAGTGTCAGCAAACTCGGTTTTAAAAAGCAATTCAAAGTTAGACCTATACTTATCATCAGCGTCTATAAAACTCTTCAAAAGCAGTTGACTTACTTCTTTTGGAATAATGTTGATTTCCTGAATTGGCAAATTAGCGTTTACAGCTATTAACTCTGTATAACCAGTATTGTTGTTTATCTCAATAGCGTATTTATTAAATTCAGGTGTAGCAAAAGTATTGGCAGGAAATTCTAAGTCTACTTGAGTTTTGATTGTAGAATCTGTATTTGGATTAGTTATATTTATTTTATATCTTTCAAAATCAGACATTATTTTATCACCGACTTTTACCATTTTTTGAGGCATAAGACCCCAACCTCTAAGGGGACTAATCAACCGAACTTGTATTTTTACAAGCCTCCGCTTCTATAAGCGGTGGGTAGTTGACTAATCGCTCTTTTTGAAAACGTTTTGTGTATTATTATCCCAATATTTCTTCTTCATTTGTATTTGTAAATATAAAAATGTATTCTCGCCCTTTTGTTTTATTTCTTTTTCTTCTTTAGGGCTTATTTCTCTCTTTTTCTTGTCTTTAACCAGTTCTAGATAAGAATAAGAAACCACATCTAAAAGTTCCATACTATTTTCTTTTTGTTTTTTTAATATCCTATCTTTCAAATCTTCAACTTCTGAAATCAGTTTGTTTTCTTTTTCTTGCAGTTTTTTGTTTTCTTTAAAAAACTTAACTATTAACTTTAGTCCAACAAACAACGCAAATACGCTTAAAAAAACAATAAATATACCTAATATCAATACACAATTAAACATCATTATCAACTCCTTCGTTTTGCGCATTTAAATCTGATTTTATTTGTTCCATCTTGTTTATAAAATCTCTCGTTTGTTCAGATTTGTCCTTTTGGTTATTCACTTCTTGAATAGCAGCATCTTGCCTTAATTGCGCAAGGACTTGATCGTATAAATCTTTGTCTTTGAGAAGTATTTTTATCATATAATGCTGCAATTGTTGAACAAACAACATGTTTCCTAACATGACAGACAAATCCTCTAAAGTTTTATTTGAAGTTTTTTTGTTTTTAACGTCTTTAGAAATAATGGTCATTATGATAATTAACAGGATTATGGTAATGACAGGTAAGATTCCATAGTTAGTTACCAATTCAAGAATTACTTTCAATTCATCGACAGCCATTTTCCACCCCTCTTCCCCTCATTTTCAAATAGTCAAAGCAAAAGAAATGACCTCAGTTATCTTTGGTTTAATGTAACAATACCCGGGAGAAGAATCCAAATGTATAATTTCAGTTCGAGTTTCATCATACCCTAAAACAAAAGTTTTGGTTACAACATTATTTGAAAATTTTCCACCCTCTAAATCTATAGAAATTCGCAAAACAGCATGGTCTTGATTAACTATTTTATATTCAAAAAACGGTTCAACGTTTGTGGACGTTTGACCAAAAATTATTTTTATTTTTTGTGAAGGTATTTCAAACACTTTACCTTTAACTTCCCAGTAAGTGCCATTGAACCTGCAAGTACCTGAACTCAAATTGTATATAGCTGTTACTTGATTTGCGTTATTATAATAAATAATGGCAATCGGATCCACATCAGAAGGTGGATCCGGTATATTTAATCTATAAAATGCTCCTGATGTAAAAAAAGGAGGCGGTATTATGGCAGGAGTTAACCATCCTTTTGCTGTTGTAATTCCGTTAATGTATGTTTTGATCATAAACTCGGGCGAGTTCTCATCGCCCCGCCCTCCCTTCGGTTATCAAAATTACAATTGCGCTATAGTGTTTCCGACAACTTTAATATTGTAGTTCAAGAAAAATTTGCTTGCATCTATAGAACTCCATGCATCAGGGTCATCACTCAAATCCATGGTTATTGTTACTTGTAGTTCTGAGTTCTGAGTTGTATATGAAGAGTTAATTACAGTAGAGTTCAAATTAGAACCAGCAACCCCGTTCCCAGAAAAAACTGTAGTGCCACCAGATTTAATTACCATTGATATAGTATCCATATCAGGATAAGAATCGCCATCTACGTTAGCTCCGTTCAACAGATCTTCTATCGAGACTATTACATTTTCATAATCAAAATCAGTGAACACAATTTTAAACGTCTTACTTACAACAGTGTTGTTGTTGTCTGGTATATCGGATTTAGTAAAAAAATCGTTAGGGTTGGTGCTATCAAACAATGAATTCCCTGTAGCTTTAATTAAAGCTATTGACCCGTTGAATCCAGTAGGCACAGTTATGGTCGCAGCAGCGTTATCATAAACAAACCCAGAAGGCAATCCAGAAAATGTGGTGCCTGAATATACGTATTTTTTTACTTTATCAGCATCATTCATTGCAGACCAATTACAAATAATAAACCTATAATCACCTTTGTTCGAAGCGTTTTTGAATTCTGAAGGCAGGGTATATGTGTTTCCAGCCACTGCAGGATTTATAGCCCAATCTTTGTTCAAGTCTACATTGGAAGTATCTTTTAATACTATCGCCATTTATTTTCCCTCCATCTATTATACTAATTCACTAGAAACTATGATTATACTTATATCGCCAGTCGGATTTGTCATAGTGCATTTATCATATTTGCTTTGCAGCACTATATAATCCGAGTAATATTTTTTTCCTATAACCGTTACTCCATCTTCGTCATACACATTTTGCGAATAAACGTTGGACACTAATAGTTCGGGATCAGCTGGGTTTCTATCAGCGCCCGCAAAACATTTCATATACGAAGTATTAGGAGCAGTTTTTACAGGTTTTTTTTGCCCACTGTGATACTCCGTAGGTGTAACTAAGCCAGCATAAAAAGAATATGTGTTTTTAGCTTCTTCCGAAGTAAACGGGACATCAAAAGTAATTTTAATATCCAAAATTTCAGTATCATCGTCTTCTAGAAACCAAACCCTGAAAAACCTCTGCATAGAATATACAGTGTCGCTAGGGTCTATTTTAACAGCTTGATTAGGGTCAGTCCCTTGAATATAGTTATCTACCCCGCCTATAATTAAAACTGGATTTGGCGAAGAAATATCCATGTTAGTAGGGAAATAATTGATTCCTAATGCAGGATCGCCCCAAGCTACTTGCGGTTTAAATGTGCGCGCCATGTGCCTTCCTCCTTGTTTAGTTATCATATCAAAATTATAGCAAACGCTTTGATTTTCTTCGGATATATAGAAAAACGCGCAATTATGGTTGCGCGTTTGTGTTGTTGATGTAGCAAAAGTTTTTTACTTTTCTAGATATCATTCCATTTGAATATTTGAACTTAAAATAAAGTCTCGGAAGAATAATATTAATTTCGTTCAAACGACCACCTCCAATTACGTTGTTGGAATATCATCCAAAAATCCTAATTGTCTCATAATTTCTTCGACACCGGGAATATTTGCATCAACAGCTTTGATATATGCTGGCTCAAACTCTGGTATGAACGCTCCTTCTTTACCTTTCAATACAATCTTGTGGTTTACTTCGTTTTTAATATTAGCCATATCGCTTACAATAGGTATCAATTTGTGTAATCTCAAATCAAAAGTAACTGTCCTACCGTCATTGAGATAAACAACAATTTGTAGTTTATCATTTTCTACCTCAGTACATGGTTTGAATGGGAATGCAATATATTTAACGTCATCTTTTGAAGGTACATCAAAAATTCTTATATAATTGTATTTTGATTTAATAAAACTTGGTTTGATACTTATCCAATTGTATTTTTTATCAGTATATACGCTGTACTCTTGAGTCAATGTTATATAGTTATACTTAGTCTTTTTTAAACCTGTCTGAAACACACTATCAAAAACAACAAGTCGTTTAGCAGTATAATAGTCAAAATCGCTATGCTGTCCCAATAATTTATTTATAATTTCATAATCAAAAACATTATTTTTGCTAATTATCTGTTTTAATGAATTTCTTTTGAAATTTTTTGCTGGATTTACAGGAACAATTCTATTTACTAATTCCAAACGAAAACTTTGACTAGTTCTTGAAGTCAAATAATATGGAATAGTACGCTCAAAGTTTTGATGAAGTTTTAGAATTATGTTTTTGACAAAAGTTTTTTTATCAAAAACATGATTGATAAGATACTTGTTAAAAACCAGCAAATCAGAAACAAAACTAAGGTTTCTTAAATAAACAGCTGCTAAAGCTCTATCTTCTGACTTATTAGAATAAATATATTTTGTGGTATGCCGAGAAGTTGGAGTGTTGATTAATATCTTTAAAATGTTTCTAACTCCAATATCGTCATTTTCATTTTTTAAAGTTCTCAAAATGTTTCTTACAAAAACACTGCTTGGATTTTCTAATGCATTTAAATAAATTCTAGCGTAAACGTCTTTAGGAACATTTCTCAATGTTTTTAATACGTTGAGAATAGATATTTCTTGTTCAAAACCTGTTTTGTGTAAAAAGTTATCAGTTGTTTTAAATTCTTTAAATAAATAACTGAATAAATAATTATAAAATGTTGTTTCAGATAAGCTAGCGATTGCTTTTAAGTTGACGTTTATAGGATTGCCTTTTGTAGCAGAAAAAAAGGCATGAGCAAAAATATCAGTTGTGTTTTTGCTGCTTATCTTACTGGTCTTAATAGAATTTATCAAAGTTTTATCAATTCGCGTTGTATAGGTTCTTAACGCAGTCTCGACTATTTGCGGTGTTTGAAAAGAATTATATAGCCTTAAATAATTCTTTAAACCTGTGCTGTTATCGATAAAGCGTTGCAGTTTCAACATATCAAAAAAAGGATGCTGCGTTTCAAAGTGTTTGCTTGCTAAAAATCCGACAAGAGGGTATTGACTATCGCCAGAATTGTTTACTAAATTGTCTAATCTAATTAAGTTATAAATATTGCCAAATAGTTCGTCGTATTTTGTAGCAGAACCCAGATCATATGCATTACTAAAAAATTCATAAAATAGTTGAAGTCCTACCAGCGATAACGAACTTACCATATCTCCTATAATAAAATCTTGTTTATAAGGTTCTATGATGATTTCTGAAGGTTCTTTAGGAGGCGGAACAATAAAATGTAAATCTAGTATATTTGGAACAGTAATAAGCTTGGTTGTAAACGTTTGTGGCAAAATAGTAATATAATTACTTTTATACTTAGCATGTTTTAAATCTAAGTTCGATACCACATTGGCATTTATCTCAGAACCTATTATTTCTTTTAAAACTATATAATTAAACCTTTCGGGATTATCTATTTCTGGGTAAATCATTCCAGACCTTAAACTTATATAGCTTTTTGATTTGGAGGAAAATATATTCGTTTTGAAATTTGCGTCAGATTTTATACTAATAAAATTATAATTTTGCGGTTTAACATTATCCGCAACTATTATTTTTTGTGCAATTTTACCTTTTTTACTTAATATTTGCCCTTCTATTTTTATATAATTATAAGGCACTAGAGAACAGCTCCTCTAACGATTAAGGACGAGATTCCCTCCACTATATTAGTTTTAGAAGATAGACTTTTTACTGGAATTAAATCTGTGGTTTCGCCTGGTTTAAATTCATCTTTTAACAATAGCTTGTTTTGTTTAAATAACGGACAGTTACTATTGCAATTGCTAGTTTTGAAATTAGCACTATCTTTGGAGCAATAATGAAAATCAGCTTCTTCATCGTAAATGTTATACTCGCAATGTCCGTAACGTTTGGAGACTATAGGATATTCTAAACCTAAAATCTTTAAAACTTCAACATTGAAAATAACAGCAGAACTATCACCGCCAAGATGTAACCCGACGATTATTTTATCCCCTATGTTTTGATATATCAACGTAGGAACAGATTTATTAGCAGTTGTTCCATCACCAAGTTGACCGTAATTATTCCGTCCCCACGTATATACTTTCCCTGTTTCTGTCACACACCCAGAATGATACATACCTAAACTTACACTAACCACTTTTTCGTTATTGAACGCAGATTGTGGAATTAAAGTTGGTACGTTTCTTTGAGTTGTAGTCCCATCACCAAGTTGACCGTGATTATTATGCCCCCACATATACAATTTACCTGTTTCTGTTATGCAGCCAGAATGTTCCTGTCCCAAACTCAAAGCAACCACTTTTTCGTTGTTGAAACTTGATTGTGAAATTAA
>Ga0208693_1001837_pt1 | contig 14599 bp, 10 predicted proteins | sample AD_UKC071_MetaG_FD_184438 | JGI IMG/M metagenome (GOLD analysis project Ga0208693, IMG submission 184438) | Active sludge microbial communities of municipal wastewater-treating anaerobic digesters from USA - AD_UKC071_MetaG (SPAdes) (version 2) | ecosystem: Engineered > Bioreactor > Anaerobic >... | reverse complement strand
TATTATATATAAATTTTTTTTAATATCATATATTTGGCGGCTTAATTTGTTTTATAATATTAGAATTTTCAACTTTTGCTATCTTTTTTGTTTCTTTAATAGAAGATGAAACACTATATGTCGGTAATTTACTTACTTCTATATTATTTACTGAGCTTAATTTTTTATTTAGCAATTTATAATTATTGATTTCTTTTGTTAAAATATCTTCATATTCTTTGATTTTTAATTTAATAGGTTTACCATAATCAGCATCTATATCTTCACCATTTTTAAATTCAATAAATTTTCCTGTATATATTACATTTTCTATTTCGCTACTTTTATCTATAATATAAAAATTCATTTCTTTTTTATTTTTTAATATCATATTAGACTTCTTTTTATCAATTAAAAACATTATTTCGCCGCTTTCTGGGAATATAGTTATATTATCATCGTCATATTTTAATATTGTTATTTCATCTAAATTATCTGTTAAAAATTTTAGCACAATATTTTTGTTTGTTAAATCAATAGGTATTATATATCCATTTTCATATTTTTGTATTTTAAATTTAATTAAATTGTCAAATTTGTTAAGTCTTATTTTAGCATATCCTTGCCCATATATCAAATCTGAATTTTCATTTATATTAACATTATTAATATTTATACAAACATCTATTACATTAGTATATAAATTAATATATTTTGTATTTATCATTATATTATTTTCATATATTCTTTTATTCAATGTATTATTTATAATTATTGTATCATTAGATATTTTATTATATACTTTTAAAGGTTCTATTCCATCATCTATTTTTATTCTATTTATATTTAGTCCATATTTTTTTGGATTATATGATGTTAATGTAGATTTTCTTATAATTTGTTCACCATTAGCACTATTAACAAATCTCATTGTATAAGCAATAGTATATGAAAATGAAATGTCTGAATATAATAAAACAGGTCTAAAATAACTAGGTCTATCAAAATTAGTAGATTGTGGTATTGTCATATCAGATGTAACATAAAACTTATCAGCAACCTGTTCTATAACTTGTATGTTATGTATAACACTCCAATTCATATTATTTACTGAATTAAGATTATATAAATAATCATTTATAAAACCACCATCATATATAGGATAATATTCAAAATAATCACCATTATCAGCTTCTTTTATAACGCAACTTAAATTACTATATGCATCCGCTGGTAATATTGTAGCAGTATATTTATTATTTATTGAATAATATTCAATATTATTATTTGTTTTTGATATTTCTAATTCACATAAATTTACATATATTGTAGAGTCACTTTTTATGCCACCATTATTAGGATTTTGTGATGATACAGGATGTGAGTATAAATAAGAAAATATAGATGTATTAGGTGGATTTGAATATAATAATTGATCTTCTAATATTCTATGTAAGGAAGGTACTAGTAAAGTAACATATTTATCATAAGTACGTTCAGCAACTACTATTGGATTTGGATTTAATGTTAATACTAAATTTTGATTATTAATATAATTTCCTGATTTAGGATAATAAAAATTAGATAATTTAACTTTTTTATTTGAATTTTCTATTATATTAACATCAAATGAAAATGCATCGATATTTTCAAAATTGTATCCAGATAATATATGCAACCTTATAGTGTCATAATATAAATTATGATTATTAATATTATTACTCAAATCAATTAAATCATAATTTGAATGATTAGGATTTTCATTATCATCAGAAATTATATTATAAGTAGCAAATAAAGATTGGTTGAAATTAGTAGGTATTAAATTATTATAAAGACTATTATTTGTGATATTATTATCAACATTAATAAATTGATATTCGCCAGTTTTATTATTTATTAACTTATATATACCAACATCGGTGGTATCATAATTTAATTTTTTAGGATATTCATTTGAATATTCATATTCTATTAGACACCAATCTGAAATTTGAATGTACTTTGAAGTCACCATAAAATTTAATAATTAAATAAAATATTTTTTTATAAATTATCAAAATAGCCAGAATACATAGATATATAAAATAAACGCCCATCTTTACGTGTATGGCATAATTCCTTTCCATATTCAATTAAATGATCTTTTGATACTGGATCACCATCTTTAATATTAAAAGAATTATCATTATTAGTAGTACTATAATAACATGCCATTGTATAAATATGAGATTCATGAAACATACATAAAATATAATCACCACTTTTTTTATCTTTATTTAAAAAATATACAGTAATATTTTCAATTAAATTTTCTGTTATATATTCATTAATCAAATCATCCAGTCTTTCATCATCAACACCTTTAAATTTAGAATAATCAATTGCATTTCTAATGGATTCCATAAAATATTCAAATAAAGAATTAAAAAATATGTTTTCAAAATCTCTTATATTTTTTACTATATTATCATTATATTTAAATTCATGTCTATCGTCAATATATATTTTTTCTCTTTCCAACTCATCAAGTATTGGCGATTTATAATTATCTTTATAAAATAATTTTAATTCAGTATCAAATCTTTTGGCATATTCAGGAAATCCTTTTATAATTTTTGTTAAATCATTATCAGATATAGCATCTGCAATATCTACCCAATCAAAATCATTCGATTGCTCATTTAATTTTTTAAAATATGTTCTCATAATATTATTGTTTTTTTATATATATAAATAATTTTTAAAACCGAATAAAATTATATGAAATACCGATACCAAAATATACTCCATAATTTCCAATACCACTTGGATATGATATTATTGCACCAGTACCTAATTGCAATCCTACTCCCCATTTTTTTGGCTTTATATATTTTTTAAGCACATCTGATTTTTCTATATCTATAATAGCACCATCTAATTTTGATACAGTAAAGCCAGGATAATTACTTCTTACAAATATCTCAAATGAATTATCTTTTTTATTTTCTTTTATGCCTGTTACTAAACTTAATACAATAGAATCTTTTGGTATAGTAACAACTACATCATCTTTATTAATAACAGGAATTTTAGTGATAATAGTATCAACACCATTTATTGTATAATATTCTATAAAATTTAATTTATCATAACTTATTATAACATTACCAATCATATGCTTTTCATTGCCAGGAGAAAAAATAGTATCATATATAAATGTTATTGTCTCTTTATTTAATAAAGTATCTATGCTAACAACTATATTACCAAAATAATTATTTTTTATAGAATCAATTTTTGCATTTAATGAAGCATTTATCTTAGTAATATAATCTATTTTTTTGACTTCTCTTATTAATTCATTATATAAATTATTATTAAGTTTTTTTAGATTATTTTTATCTGTTATCAATATTTTATTTTGATATTCAATATCTTTATATTTATTTTTAGTAATAGTTATGCTATCTGTTAAAACATTAATATTATTTTGTAATTCATTAATTTTTCGCCTTTCACAAGATTTAGATGATAAAAATGTTACTATTATAGTTATTATTATAACCATTAAGTATTTTATAAATGTTTTCATTATTATATTATTTTTTTATATATTATTGCAATGGTATGGGTATGTGTACATCTACTTTATTTATTGGTGATTGCATAAATTCTCTTTTTATTACATACCACCACCTATTTATAATTTTAACAGTAAAATTTAAAATATTTGGCGTTTCTATAGAATATTTTAATAGCATTTTTTCATTTATTGTCAATGCCAACAAATCTATATCCCTGCCAGTGCCAGGACGCTTTGCTATAATATTTATATCAATATTTTCATCATATATATTAGATATCCTAAATGAATATTCTGCCATATTAATATCTTCTAATTCGTTTCCATATGGTAATATAATATTAATATTCCTTCGCAAAGGTGCAGTTGAAAACATATCAATAATAAAATAGCCACCATATATTCCAGATAAACTCCATTCATCATCAATATGAATTCCTATGCCTGTTTGTACTGCAAAATTATAACTATCTGACAAATCAACTATATATGCATTGCCAGTACCATAATTAACATAATCCCATGAAGCAACCCCATTGTTATCGGATGTAAGTACTTTTCTATTACCTTGTGTGCCATCTTTTATCTGTATAGTTTTACCACTTTGAATGTTTGTATTATTATAATGCCCACCTAATATATATAATATTACATTATCATGTGATGGATTTCCTATTGGATCAAATTCATTATATTGTTTTCCTTTTGTGAGCCAAGCAAAACTATTTATTAATTCAGAATTACTATAATTCTTTGTCTTTATTCCACCTATACAATATAAGTCATTACTAAACATAATATCACCTTTAATATCACCTTTGATATTATTATTTGTAATATATTTGAAATTTAATCTTCCTTTATTATAAATATCAGTATGTAAAGTTTCACCAATATCATCCATAAAATAATTTGATATATTAAATACAGATTCCAAAGAATTATTTATAATCTTTTTGATATTTATTCCAATTGGTTTATACGCATTTTCATTATAATTATGATTTGAATTTAATTCTAATATTATATCATTATTATCAGCATAATTTTTAAAATTAAAATAACTATTACTACTTATTAATTTTAATATAGATACTTGTTGATTTTCTATCTTACTATCATCTATAGCAAATTTAGAATCATAAATATCACCAACTCTTAATTCATTATCATAACTGCCTTCTATATCATTTTTAAATAAAACACTGCCATCAGATGTTATTCTGCAAATAATATTTTTATTCTTATTTAGCAGACCACCACTTAATGTGTTTTTTGTTAAATATAAATTTAATGATCCATATAAATTATTATTATATAATGTGCTTTTTATTTGTATACCACTATCTAAATCAAAATCTCTATGATAGTTAGTATCATTATTAACAATACCATTAACACCTTTTAAATAATCACCAATACCCAAATTAACTTCAGCTCCTTGTATATTAAATGTATTACCATCACTAATCTTACTCAAAAATACACTATAAAATCTTTTATTGTCATCACTATTTTGATTATTTATTTCTGATATAAAATTATTGCCCCATATATTTTTAGGTTCTATATATACATCATTATTTTTATCAGAAGCTAATATTAATACTGATTTATAATTATTATCAATAATATTATTATTTTTAATTCTTTTTATCAAAAAACCAAAATTTGTATATTTATCATCATCATTTAATTTAAATACATCATCACTCATATATGACTGATATGTTTGTAAATATAAAATAGGCGTAGTATTTTTAAGTATATTAAATTGATTTATATTTAAATTATCTGGTATATTATTAAAATCTATTATATCATTGTTATATTGAACACTGTCCCAAAAATTTAAATATTGATGTTGATTTGTTATATTATATAATCCTTTATGTATATCTATTATCTTTAAAAAATCATCTTTACTTATTGTATCTAAATTGAAAGTAGGCTTTTGATCTATTGATAATTTAAAATATTTTCTATCCCAAAATAATAATGGTTTTGTAGAAGATGTATTATAATATAAATTATAAAAAATATTATTAGTATCTTCAGTATCATCATTAGCAGAAATTAATATATTTGATAAAAATCTATTTCTATTATCATTATCAGTATTATCAAATATATCATTAAATGTACTATCTAATGACGTTGTCTTGTTAATAATCAATGATAGTTTATTATTATATATGTAATTATCATAATGTCTTACCCATAAAGTATTATAATTTGGATTTTCTGCATATTCAAATATGCTATAACTATAAGAAATAGGTGATGTATTATTTTGAATTATTTTATAAAAAATAATTTTATTTGTTAATACATCTTTTGATACAAAAATATCACCCACATTATAAACACCATCATTTATTAATTGTTCTAAATCATTTTCATCAGGTACAATTAAAATATTGTTATCTAAAGGATTTGCATTAACTAAATACATCATACTACCATCTTCACCATCTTCGCCAGGATCACCTTTATCACCAGGCAAGCCAGGTAGTCCAGGAATACCTTGTAATCCTATCTTACCCATAGGCCCTCCATTTAAACTTAATAACTGATTAAAATTTTGATTAACTTTACTAATAATAATAGATAAATCATCAGTTATTTTTAATTCATTCAAAACCATATTTATTTAATTTTATTTAAAAAATTTTTTATCATAATTACTTTATCTTCAGATATAATATCATTGCTTTTAATTGCCCCTTTAAAAATATTAATAAAAATATATAATAAATATCTAAGTTGCTCATCTTTCAAAATATCTAATATATCAGCATCTTTAATTAATTTATCATTTATTATTCCATTTTTCTTTAAATAATCAGGCGGCAATACTAATATATTATCTAATATATTATTCTTTTTGCAATATCTTACAAAATTTTTAAAAATTTTATATAATATTGAAATTTTATCACCATAATCATTTATATATAAATCTAAAATATGTTGATTATAATCAGTTAAATAATCTATTATATGCAACACTAATAATTTATATGAATCTGTATTTACCTTATCATAATCTTTATATTTAAATCTTTTATCATTCAATATATATCGTTTATTATCAATATTAAAAACAAATCCATTTATAATATTACTATTTGATTTTATAAAATTTGACGACTTGCCAAATAATTCAATAAAAATATCATTAATATTAATATCAAAATTTAAATATTCATTTATCTTATTATATATATTTTCTGTTAATACACCATCATAAATAGGATATAATATATCAATATTTAATATTTTACTGACTTTATTAATATCAATACCATTACTAACATTTGTTAATATTAATTTGCTTTTAGGTATATTATCATATTCAACATTTGAATTAACATTAAACTTATTAAAATAATATAAAAAATATTTCCCATTCGGCAAATCATTTTTATAATGCAAAATATAATTGATAAAATCATCCCATAAATCAGTTTGTATTCTATCTAATAATTCTATATGCCTATCTAATTTTTTATTATAAAAATATATATAATGATTCTTTTTCTGAAACCAAACTCTATGAGCACAAATCTTCTCAGTTATTATAATATTTTTATTAATATTTTGTGATAAAATATTTGATGATAAAAATTGCATAAAATATAAATAATTTTTGAAATAAAATTATCCTTTTCGCAAAATGCCAATAAGTGCCCCCCAACTTAGTTTTTCATCTTTTTTTCGTTTTAATAAAGCATCAATTAATTTATCTGCTTTGTCTTGGTCATAATCATCACCATGTGCTTTTTTCAAATATTTTTCTGCATATTCCCTAAAAGAATCTTCAGAATCAACCATATTTTTTTTATTTTCATTAATGAATTCTTCAAAGTACAGCATAATATTATTATTTTTTTATATATATAAATATTTTTTAAAATAAATTTAATATTTTTTAATTAACTATATTTACTTTATAAACTTATCTATTTTCAAATTACATTATTTTTATTTCATTCCATAAAGCATCATCATAAAAGAGCATATTACTAAAATAATCAGTACCTATTAAAGAATTGCCACACTTTATATTACTAGATAAATCTATATCACCAACCAATCCAACCATCCTTATCTTGGCATGATTAATGGCATTCTGATCTATATCCACCCCATATATGTTATTTAATACTATTTCCTGCTTCTTGGTTTCTGTTAATTCTAACATACCATCCTTTATATACCAATCTGATTTATATTCATCCACATCCTTGTGTTCATCATACCACTTCTTATGATATTCTACCAAATACTTATATACTCCCACTAAAAAATTACCATCACCACAAGCAGGATCTACTATACTTATTCCATTTATTTCTTCAGGACACTTTCCTTCTACCAACCTGCCCACAGTCTCACTAACCATATAATCTACTATCACTTCAGGCGTATAATATATCCCATTCGCCTTCCTATATCCAATATCATATGTTACATCTAACGAAACCATATTTTTACTCCCACCAGATTAATGGTTTTATTAATTTATATTCTAAATCTTTTGTATCAATTTTTGTTTCATCTTCAAATTCTACTTCATCATTGCTTATTTTCTTAATCCATTTGCCAGTTAAGTTAGACAAGGTCTCGGCAATGTCTATATTTGGGTAAAGTTTGTCTAAATCTACTTTGACTTTGTTGGTTTCTTATTGAAATACTCTAAACAGCTTCTTTAATTTCCCACTGTTTTAGAAATATACTTCAATGCTTCTTCTTCGCTATTTTCAATGGCAATCTCGACGGCTTTTTTTGCTATTTCTAATAATTCTTTTGCCTTCCTTCTTCCTTCATGAGACTCTTGAACTAATGAGGCGATTTTTTGCTGGGTTGAAAGGGGAAGGAGAGGGATTTTTAATCTTTTTACTTGCTCTGGTTTCCAATGAAGTATAACAGAACCTCCGCCATCCCTTTCTATCTGCACCTTTCCAATGAGGGAGTTAACACACAAAGCAAGATACTCTTTATTTATTTTGCTCTCATTTACTTGTAATTTTAAGATACCGCTCGAGATTACCCCTTCGATTTGTTCTTTTACAACATAAGCAATCCCAGGGGTTGCATCCTTTGTTAAAAGAAAATCTCCTTGCTTAGGTTCATAAGCTTCTCTTAATTGCAGATATAATTCTTCGCTGAGATATTTTTGGTCTCTATCGGTAAATCCGTATTTAGAAAGATTGCTTACTCTAATAAATGGCTTCCCTTCATCTTGGTAATTCTCACTTCCAGGTTCTATTCCTTTTTGAATGCTTAAAATAAATTTTCTTAACGGTTGCAATTCTATATTATTTTCTCTTAATTTTTCAATCACTTCTTCATATGCAGGCTGGAAATATTCTGCATCTATTCTATGAACAAAGAATGCATCGGAAAGTTTAGCAGTATATGTTTTTTTATATTTTGGCTTGAAGTCTTTAAGCCCGAGTTCTTCTAAAAGCAGGTTTGCGGCTTGGGAGTAGAGAGAGTGAGAATTTTCTACAAAATCTTCTACTTTCTTAAAACACAAACCTAATCCATCTTGTATCTGTTTAGATAAAACAGGTATTTTGAACGAGCCCATTTGAAAAGAATTTAAATATGCTTGAGCGTTACCTGTAACAAATCTAAAAATTTGCAATTGTCCATACTTGGAAAGAAAAAACAATCCAGCATAGTAAGGGTTAATACTTGAGTCTAAAATTCTAACCCTTGCTATATTTTGGTTTATGTTGCCTTCATCAATACTATCTTGCACAATAGCAATTTGACCAATAGTTCCTCCAACAGCAGCAAATAATATATCCCCAGGACGGATGGCAGATTTTTTGTTTTGTTCATGAAATTCACTATTACAAAAAACAATTTCTGCTTTATTTACCATGCCCATAATAAAGTTTTGGGACCTAACAAAAGGTATTCCTGTTTCTTCAAATATTCCGCCGGGTGGTGTGGTTCCGTACGCAATATCTGATATAGCATTAAGTTTTCTTATATTAAATTTATATAATGTTTTAAGACTGTTGAAAACAGGTTCGTAATACTCTGCATCAATCCTTTTTGCCCCTTCAAGTTCTGATAATTTTATAATGCTATATACCGCCATTTTTTCATCTCCAAAAGTCAAAATGATTATCTCCTTTTGCTAACTGTTCTTTAGCAAATTTAATGAAAGCCTCTGCTATTTCGTCTAAATCATGGTCAATTACTGGGTGCCCGTGTTCATCTAAAACAAAAGAACCGTCAGGATTTTTCTTGTATCTATACTCCCCGCTTTCATCCTTTACTGGCTTTTCATTTACAGCAAAGAAAATCGGATAATCTATTTCTTGCATCACTTTTCCGTCAAGCCAGTATTTCTTGAATGCCTCTGCAATTTTTTCTTCATTCAAAACTAAACTTATCTGTCCAGTTAAAGTCCTTTGAGAGATTTCTTTGGTGAGTTTGTTTATCTTGTTTTGTAATGCCTTTATTTCCTTTTTCAGTTCTGCTTTTCTTGTGGCATTTGCACTTTCTAATTCTTCTGTTTTTTCCCTTAGTGCCTCATCTAATTCGGATTTTTCTTGAACCAAAACAGCAAGGGGTTTCTTTCCTTTGTTTTCTTCTGCCTCTTCTGTTTCTTCAACCTCGGTTTCTTCTGCTGGTAATTCCTCAATCTCTTCTCTGCTTTCAAAATAGGTTTCCAAGAAAGAGTTTAATTCTTCCGGTATTTCTTCTTCATCTACTGAACTATTCCAGGCTAAATTTTGATATTTCTCTTTGAGGTTTTTCAAAAATTCTTCCCATTCGCCTTCGTATTTTAGCCTTATTTGTTGAATGTTCTCTTTTTCTTCATCAGTATATTTTCGCAAAAACAAAACGCTTGTTTTTGTTCCTGTGTGTGGCTTGAATGTGTTACCATGCAATCCAACCACTGCTAAAATCCTTGCCTCATCAATAACAAATCTGCGGATATATTCAGCATTTGTATTGTTTAATAAACCCTGAGGCAAAACAATAGCCATTCTTCCGTCGGGTCTTATAAATTGAAGAGAACGCTCTAAGAAAAGAATATGCCTTCCAATTTTGTTTACCCATTTTCCGTTTCTTTCGGCCAGATTATAGAGTCTTAAAATATCCCTCTCCTTTACTGTCCCTGCAAATGGTGGATTGGTCATTAAAACATCAAAATCAAAGAACAGGAACTTATTTTGATTTTCTCTGTCTTTTTCAGGATCGTTAGGGAATCTTAAGAGCCTGCCTTTTAGGCCTGATTTTGTTTCATCTTCCCATGTGTGAGGTGCTAATGAATTGTCTTTATAGACATGAGATTTGCCGTCCCCTACTATTAGGTTAATTGCCTTGGCTATCTTTACCGCTTTTTTGGCAAAATCAATTCCATAAATTTTATTTTGTGCAAAGTTTCTTGCATTTTCAGGTAAAGGTTTTCCGCTAATCATTCCTCCAGCAACCCACATTACGGAATGTAAAAGAAAACCAGCAGAGCCACAGGCAGGGTCAATAACGAATTCACTGGGTTTAGGGTTGAGCATTTCAACAATCATATCTTCAACAGGTCGGGGAGTAAAAAACTGCCCTTCTTTCTTTTTGGAAACTTGAGGTATTAGATATTCAAAAGCCTCATCTATAATGCGAAGATTGGAATTGAATAACTTTATTTTTTCTAAGAAAGAGACGCAAACTTTTAGGTGGTCGTTTCTCAATTCAATTTTATCTGTTGGCTCAAAGACCCCCTGCCATTCTCTCTTTGCCCCTTCTAAAAGGTTCGATACTGCTCTTTTTACCTGTTCTGGGCTTCTGTCTCCAACAAAGAATTCTAACTGATAGGAGGAATCGTTAATCCCTCGCCATTCATCGTAGAGTTTGGCATAGATTAACTTAAAAATTTCATCAAATGGATCCACTCCTGCATTACCTAAAACAAGCTCCTCTAAGTCAAGCAATATCTTTTTAAGTGTTGTCTTGCCCTGCTTTAATTCGTCATGCTCTTCAAGCCATTTAAGGGTCCATCTTTCGGTTAAAATATCTCTCAGTGTTTCTGTAACTTTTGGTATCCTCGGGATTTCTACGAAGATATTGGGTTCTTCTCGGTGAAGCCTTATCATTTCATTTCCATTGGACCAAACGCCAATTGGCGCCCCCTCAGCATTACAATAACTCTTTAATTGTTCTAAACCCGCGGTTCTTTGAGGTCTCTTTACTTCAAAGATTATATAGGGATGCTGAAGGTCTTCTTGAAGGACAACTACATCTGCTAAACCTGAATCTCTTGAGCCAAAATAAACAACTCTTTCAACATCTATCCTTTCTTTCGGATAGTTATATTCATTCAATAATCTATAAACCCAGACTTGCCTCACGATTTCTTCAGGTTTTGCGACTTTGTATTTGTCTTTGATCTGGCATTTGATATGAAATTTTCCATCCCGTTCTATAATCATTTCTTCTACAGCTCTAATCTCTCTATCCGTGAAAAGAGATAGGCCATGTTTTACATCTGAAGTCGAAAAAATCTGCTTTATTTTTGAGTGGTCATTGTTTGCCATCTTTACATCCTTTTTAAGGTGTTTTTATGCTTTAAAATTTTTTCCACTAATGATATATCTTTAATTCTATCAAGTGTAATAACATAATTTGAATTTTTGACAAACTTCGGTTTGTTCCAGATTTTTACCAGTTCGTCTTCAAACTGCGAAATAAAATCAATAATCTTAAAAGCAATGTCTTTTAGGATTTGCAATTCATTTACTCTATCGGCGGTCCATTTTTTAGCACCATCCCAGAAATATTGATAACTCCAGAGCTTAAATTGCTCTTGCAAAAAGGCTTTAGCGTTTTTATTTATAAAAAAATCATAATATTTTTGTCTTTTAAATTTCTTAATAGCTCTTTTTATTATATCATCATTTATAATAACATTATGCTTTTTTAGTTCACTAATAATATCACCATCTAACATTTCTGTCTCTGTAAATAAAACATTAAATACTATTGTACCATCATCCTTTATGCCACCAAACTTATATGATAAATATCTCTTCTCATTGGCTTTCTTATATTCTATATTAGAAACATCAAAGAAAATCTTATGCCCATCAATATCTACTAACATACTTCTAAATATACAATCAGTCTTCACATAATATGACATCTGCGACCGCCATACTAGCATTATATCTTTATCATATTTACATAATATATTAGATTGACTATTATTAAAACATATAGACCCATTTTTACTAAAATACATGCTAAAAAAAGAATATAGCTTATCAAAAACATCATCTATAAAATCTGGATATAACTTTATAATATTATCTATATCATCTTGTATAAAAGTACTAAACTTACTATAATACCTTGACCTTATATCCATTAAGTTTATAAAGCCACCTTTACCTTCCATTTTATATCCTATGAAAAGACTCTGCATCTTATCATAAAAATCTTTACACTTATATTCTATCATATTAACTTATAAAAATTTTTGAAAATCCATCTATCTTTTTTATTTCATATTTTCTATCAAATATTTCAAAAGGTAGTTGAGTATGATTTATAACAAATACATTTAATCCAAGTTCTATGCTCATACTTTTTAATATATTTAATATATAATTTATAGAATTGTTATCTAATCCAGTAAATATTTCATCTAAAAATAACAAATTTATATCAGAAAATTTAATTTTCATTAATTTGATTAACGAAACTAACACTGATAAGTCTATTTTTTTATATTCGCCAGTACTTAATTGTGATATAGGCACTTCAAAGCCAATTTGTGATACATGAGCATTAAATTCAGTATCAAAAATTATTTTATAATTTAAACCAAGTTCTGCAATATTTTTATTAACTTCATTATTAAATGGTGATATTAAATTAGCAACAGCTAATTGTTTTACCCCATTTGTATCATATATATCACTTAGTATTTTTAATATCTTCATCTGTTTAGTTAATTTATTAATATTATCATTATTATTTTTAATATTATCTTTTATATTATTAATTAAATTTTCTATTGATGATGTTTCATTATCATTTGAGTTTTTTATATCATCTAATTTTTTCTTATTATTTTTTATATCAGCATCAATTTCAACTTTATGGATATTTAAATTATTAAATTCACTTAATTTATTATTATAATTAATAGTTAATGATTTATTAGTTAGCATAACAAATTTTATTTTCTTTGATAGTACTTTTATTTTTTTATTACTGTCATCAATATTTATTATATGAAAATCTGATGAATATTCAGCACCACAATTATTACATTTAATTGTTAAATCACCACCGCAAACACTACATTTTTTAGGATTACTATGTATGATATCATTAATTTTTTTTATTTCATATTTTAATTTAGTTATATATTTATTATTTTTATTAATCTTAGATTTATAATCAGATAATATTTTATTAAGGGTTACTAATTCTAATTTTATATTATTTGCTTCTTCTGATAATTTCAAAATATCATTTTCTATATTTATTATATCATTTTCTTTTGATTTTAATATTTTTTCACGAAGATTATGTAATTCAGTTTCCGCAGATGATAGATTATTTGATAATATTATATTGTCATTATTATATTTATCTAATAATGTTTTATTTGCTTTTATTTTATCTTTTATTATATTATAAATAATATTTATTATTTCTAACCCAGTTATCTTATCAATAATAGTTTTTTTATCAGCAGGAGACATTGTTAAAAAACTTTTAAATTTATTTACAGATAATGATATTGTATTATTAAATATATATGAAGGAAATTTTAATAATTCATTTTCTATATAATTATCAACATCAGATTTACTTGTTATTTCATGTTCAACATTATTTATAAAAAGTTTAACAAAATTTGGCTTTATACCCCTTTCTATTACTATATTATTACCATTATGAATTAATTCAATTTTAGTATATGCATTTTTATTAATTCTATTTGCTAAATCTGGTATTCTTTTGTTAGCAACTCTACCATATATTGCAAATTTTATTATGTCAGATATAGTAGAC
>Ga0208693_1001825_pt1 | contig 14653 bp, 12 predicted proteins | sample AD_UKC071_MetaG_FD_184438 | JGI IMG/M metagenome (GOLD analysis project Ga0208693, IMG submission 184438) | Active sludge microbial communities of municipal wastewater-treating anaerobic digesters from USA - AD_UKC071_MetaG (SPAdes) (version 2) | ecosystem: Engineered > Bioreactor > Anaerobic >... | reverse complement strand
AAAGTTCTTAAAATTTGAGCACCTATACCATAATCTCTTTCATCGTCCTTAAACCCAAGAGCTAAGTTTGCTTCTACAGTGTCCATACCTTGTTCCTGAAGGTGATAAGCTTTTAATTTATTTATCAGACCTATGCCTCTTCCCTCTTGATTCATATATACTAAAAGTCCTTTACCCTCGTTTTCTATCATTTGCATAGCACGATGTAGCTGAGGCCCGCAATCACATTTATAACTACCAAAAATATCGCCTGTTACGCAAGATGAATGCACTCTTACTAGCACTGGTTCATCTTCATCCCATTTACCTTTTACTAAAGCTAAATGTGTGAGTTTATTTGTTATTTGTACAAAAGCTTTTAATTGAAAATTACCATATTCAGTAGGGAGAAATACTTCCTCTACTTCTTTTATCAAAGATTCATTTTTTAATCTATATTGTATTAATCTTTTGACACTAGTAATTTTAATATCAAATTTTTTAGATATTTCAATTAATTGTGGTAACCTAGCCATAGTACCATCATCGTTCATTATTTCTACTAAAGTAGCTACAGGCTTCAGTCCTGCTAATCTACATAGGTCTATAGCTGCTTCAGTATGCCCTGCGCGTTCTAAAACTCCACCAGGCTTAGCTATCAAAGGGAAAATATGTCCTGGTCTACCAAAATCTTCTGCTTTTGCCTCATCTCTTGTAAGCCAAAATATAGTTCTAGCTCTATCTGCTGCTGATATACCTGTAGTATTACCTTGACCTAATAAATCAATAGAAATAGTGAAAGCTGTATTATGTGGAGCTGTATTATGTTGCACCATTAATGGCAAGTCTAATCTATCCGCTACTTCCTGAGCCAATGGTGTACATATCAAGCCTCTTCCATATTTAGACATGAAATTTATTATTTCTGGAGTTATTTTTTCTGCAGCTACTATGAAGTCTCCTTCATTTTCTCTGTCCTCATCATCTACTACTATTATTAGCTTGCCTATTCTAATGTCATCTAATATCTCTGGAATATCATAAATTACTTTATCCATAAATATTTTTAATATTTTTACAAAGATACATTTATTTTTTTACAATAGACGAGTATATGATATATTACAATGAATAGTACTATTATGATTTAGTATAAAATCTTTTTTAGATTACCTTGTAAATTAAACAATCATTATATACAAATGAAATTTAATTATTTAACGATAAAACCATCTTTAATGTGTATAATCCTATCTGAAATATTAGCAAAAGACTCTTGATGAGTTACTAGTATTATAGTTAGATTTCCTTGAGTGTGCAATCTTTTAAAAAGATTTATGACCTCTTCTGCATTTTGGCTATCTAGGTTTCCTGTTGGCTCATCAGCTAATAAAAATTTAGGATCATTTATCAAAGCTCTAGCAATAGCAACGCGTTGTTGCTCACCACCTGATAACTCTTGCGGTTTATGAGTTAGCCGATGATTCAGATTTAATTCAGTCAATAGTCTTTCAGCTTTTTCTGAAGCTTTTTCTTTACTAATACCTGCTATTAATGCTGGCAACATCACATTTTCTATCGCAGAAAATTCAGGTAATAAATGATGAAATTGAAATACAAAACCGATATTTTTATTGCGAAAATTACTTAATTCTTTATCATTCAATTTATAAATGTCTTTATCATCATATTTCACTGAACCTTTATCAGGTTTTTCTAAAGTACCTATTAAATGCAATAGTGTAGATTTACCAGCTCCACTAGGACCTACTATTGATACGAATTCATTATCTAAAATCTCCAGATTTATATCTTTCAATACTTCTACTGGCTTGAAAGTTTTGTATATACTTTCTAATTTAATTCTCATTATTATTACTAAAATTTTTAAAAATTTCTCTATAAAAAAGTTAAATTATTTAACCTTATCACCAGGATTAGCATTATCATCAGCAAAGATAGGTAGTAATTTACCATCTTTATTTTCAGCAAAAATAACCATTCCTTCAGACTCTATTCCTCTAATTTTCTTTTTTTCTAAATTAGCAACTACTATCACATTTTTGCCAATAATTTCTTCAGGTTTTATGTGTTGAGCTATACCAGATATTATAGTACGAGTTATGCCACCGAAATCTAATTCTAATTTTAAAAGTTTGTCTGCATCTGGCACTTTATCTACTGATAGCACTCTACCTATGCGTAAATCAATTTTGTCGAAATCTTCCCATTTTATTGCTGGTTTGAGGTCTGACAAATTATTTTGAATAATAGCTTTGTTATCATTTTGATGCAATTTATTTAATTGCTTTTCGATCATTTCATCTGTAATTTGTTCGAAAAGTATAGATGGTTCAGCAATCATATCACCAGTTTTTAATAAAGGGCTACCTATGCTGTCCCAATCTAATAAGTTGATATTTAAAACTTCACGTAATTTTTTAGCAGTGAAAGGCAGAAAAGGTTCGCTAAGCAAAGCTAAATTTGCTATTATTTGTAAAACATTGTAAATAATCCCTTTAGTAATATTTGGGCTAGATTTCACTAATTTCCACGGTTCTTTTTCTGTTAAATATTTATTACCAAATCTAGCAACATCCATCATAGAGTTTAGAGCATCACGAAATCTAAATTGCTCTAAATGATTACTAACCTCATCACGTTTATTTGCTATAAAGGAATAAATACTTTCTTCATCCTCAAACAAAAAATTTTCAGGAACTTTTCCATTATAATATTTATGAGTTAACACAATAGCTCTATTAACCAAATTGCCATATATAGCAGCTAATTCATTATTATTATGTTGTTGAAAATTTTTCCAAGTGAAATCATTATCTTTGGTTTCAGGCATATTAGCAGTGAGCACATATCTAAGTACATCTTGTTTACCAGGGAAATCTTCTAAATATTCATTTAACCACACAGCCCAGTTACGAGAAGTAGAAATTTTTTTACCTTCTAAATTCATAAATTCATTAGCAGGGACGTTATCTGGTAATATGTATGAGCCATCCATCTTTAGCATAGTGGGGAAAATAATACAATGAAAAACTATATTATCTTTACCTATGAAATGTATTAATCTGGTTTGCTGATCTTTCCAATAAACTTGCCAATCCTTGCCTTCTCTTGCAGCCCAATCAATGGTGGCAGAGACATATCCTAATGGAGCCTCAAACCAAACATATAAAACTTTTCCTTGAGCTTCTGGTAAAGGAACAGGAACACCCCAATCTAAATCTCTTGTTACAGCTCTTGGTTGTAGACCATTGTCTAGCCAACTTTTACATTGGCCATAAACATTTGTTTTCCATTCTTTATGCTCTTCTAAAATCCATTGCCTCAACCAAGGTTCATATTTATCTAAAGGTAGATACCAATGCATTGTCTCTTTTAATACTGGCTTACTACCAGATAATGTTGAGTGTGGATTTATAAGCTCCTGTGGACTGAGTAACGAACCACATTTCTCACATTGATCTCCATATGCTTCATCATAGCCACAATTAGGACAAGTACCTACAATATATCTATCAGCTAAAAACTGGCCTGCTTCTTCATCGAAATATTGTAAACTTTCCTGAGTGATTAATTCACCTTTATTGAGTAAATTAAGAAAAAAATCTTGACTGAGCTTATGATGTGTTTGACTAGATGTACGCGAATAGATGTCAAAGCTAATACCAAATTCTTCAAAAGAACTTTTTATGATATTATGATAATGATCTACGATCTGCTGAGGTGATACTCCCTCCTTTTTTGCTCTAATAGTGATGGGAACACCATGCTCATCACTACCTCCTACAAATAATACTTCTCTGCCTCTCATCCTTAGATATCTAACATATATATCTGCTGGTACATATACTCCTGCTAAATGACCAATATGAATGGGACCATTAGCATATGGTAATGCTGTAGTAATAGTGTATCTTTTAAAATTCTTAGCTTCCGACATAAAAAAAAGTTTTATATTTTGCAAAAATAATAAAAATTATAGTGAATTATTTAAAGACACATTGAAAAAAATTTTGGTTCTATAACGTTTACTATGAGTAAAGATTAAAAATGATTTATTTTATAAAAGATTTGATAATATTTGTTAATAAAAACCACTAAGTTCTCAAAATAATCACAAAGGACACAGTGAAGGATAGAATTAACGCAATAACAATATCAAATAACACTTTGTGAACTTTGTGTAATAACTTTATGCTCTTTGTGTTAAAAAAAATATCTAAATATTAAAGATATTTATTTTTATGTAATAATCTTAAATTTTATTACCTATTCGAGACGTTAAAAAACCAAATTATAAACTCATTTTTTGCTTATTAAGTTCTATAAATTCATAATCTGGTTTAGAAACAAAAATATCTTGTTTAATTGTAGATAATTTATTTAAGGTAGCTTTTATGGCAATTTCAGAAATATCTATTCCAATCCAGGTTCTATTATTTAATTGTGCAGATTTTAATGTTGTACCGGATCCACAAAAGCAATCTAAAACAATACTATTTTCATTAGAAGAAGTTTTAGTAATTAAATTTGCTGTAGGAGCAATTCACGAATTGCCCAATGATAAACCCATCATAGAAACATTTTGCCATACTCCCAATCAGAATAATATCAGTAGTTCAGACAATAAACACAACAAACTTATTAAACATCATTTCCTAATTTTGCAGTTAATTTGCAAAAAAATTGTAATTTAACCTTTTGATTTTTTAAAGTGCAAAAAAGAGTTTATCTGCTATTTATACTGCTAATTATTGATTTTTTTGCTTTGATAGGGCAAAACTCCGATACTTTATTGCAAAGTAATCAAATGCAGGACAGTATAATTACACAAAATGGAGATACTACTAAACTACATATTGCTAAAAGTAGTCAAGCTATTGATAAAAAAGTAGATTACCAATCTAAAGATAGCTTAGTCATGGAGATGAAAAATAAAAAAATAACACTATACGAAAATGCTAAGGTTGTTTATGGAGATCTCACCCTCACTGCTGGTATCATAAAAATAGATTTTGATAAAAATCTGGTTTATGCTTATGGCATTCTCAAAGACTCTATTTATTCTCAAAGACCTAATTTCGTTCAAGGTGCTCAAAGTTTTTTAGCTGATTCTCTAGTTTATAATATTAACACAGAAAAAGGATTAGTTTATAATGTATATTCTAAACAAGGTGATGGCTACCTACATGGCAAATATATAAAGCGAGAAAATGATAGCGTCATATTAGTAAAAACTGGTGGTTTCACTACCTGCGAATTAACGCACCCGCATTATATTATCCGATTTGATAAAGCAAAAGTAATCACCGACAAAGAAATTATCACTGGTCCAGTATGGTTAGAAATAGAAGATATAACTTTACCTATTGGGTTGCCAATGGGTTTTTTCCCTACTCAAACAAAACGTAAATCAGGTATATTAATTCCTACTTTTGGTGAAAGTGCTAATAGAGGTTTCTTTTTAGAAAATGGTGGTTATTATTTCGGCATTTCTGATTATGTAGATTTAGCTTTACGTGGTGATATCTATTCTAGAGGTAGCTGGGCTCTCAAAACAGAAACTAATTATAAGAAGAGATATAAATATGAGGGTAATTTTCAAGCTAGTTTTGCTCATAATAAATTTGGTGAAAAGGGCTTTAGTAATTATGAAGTTTATAATGATTTTTTTGTCCGCTGGACTCATAAACAGGACCCAAAAGCTCATCCTACTAATAGATTTAATGCAAATGTACAATTAGGTTCTTCTAATTACAATAAATTTAATCCCTCATCTGCTAATGATTATTTATCCAATACTTTCTCTTCGTCCATATCATACTCTACATTACTATTAAAGACTTTTAATTTCAGCCTCAATGCTAGACACACTCAGAGTAATACTACTCATCGAGTAGATATTTCATTACCAGATATTAATCTCTCATCTAATACTATTTATCCTCTACGACCAAAAAAGTTGACTAAACCTCTGAAATGGTATCAAAATTTAAACTTCAGATACCAATTGCAAGCTAAAAATAATCTCTCACGACCAGATAGTACATTTTTCGAAAATCTAAGTTTGAATGATTTTAATATGGGTATTCAACATAATTTACCTATTTCATTAAATATTAATCTTCTTAAATATTTACAATGGTCTAATCAGTTTAATACAAATTGGCGTTGGTATTTTAAAACAATTAATAAAACTTGGGATCCTACAGATAGCACTGTGGTCGTAGATACTTTGTTTAAATTCAGAACTCCATTAGATATATCATATTCTACTTCTTTATCTACTAGGTTGTATGGTATGTATTCATTTGGTAAATTCCCTTTACGTGTAATCAGACATGTCATCACTCCATCTATTAGTTACACTTGGCGACCTGATTTCAGCAAAGATCCATGGAATTATTATGATTATTACCTTTATCCTAATGGAGAGCAATGGTATAGCCCATTTGAGGGAGCTATCTTTGGCTATCCATCAAGAGGCAAATCTTCTGCTATCAGTTTAATGATTTCTAATAATTTAGAAGCTAAAGTAAGACAAAGAACAGATACTGGTGAAATGTTAAAAAAAATCGTTTTGATAGAGAATTTATCTATTAGTACTAGCTACAATTTTGCAGCTGATAGTTTCCAGTTATCACCAGTTATAATCTCTGCTCGTACAAAATTGTTTAAAAATTTTGAACTTCGTTATGCTTTAGGATTAGATCCATACTATTATGACTCTGCTGGTAAACGTATTGATGAGTTTCAATATAATATAAATAAAAAATTATTTAATACCCAAAATCAAGAATGGAATTTCAGTGGTAATTTTATTTTGAAATATCCAAATGTTAAAAAAAATCAATCTCAACTATCAAGTAGCTCTACTAAAAAGATCTATCCTAATTTTAATGTTACCATTGGCATAAATCTGAGACATTACAGTACATATATACCCGAGACTAATATAGATTTTACAAAATCAGTTGTTGCTAATGGTAATGTAGAATTTACACCTAATTGGAGAGTTTCATTTATGACTGGTTACGATTTTGATTTGAAAGATTTCACTTATACTTCTATAAATATACACCGCGATTTGCATTGTTGGGAAATAATATTAAACTGGATACCTACTGGTTTTCGTAAATCATATAATTTCACTATTCGCATTAAATCTCCTATGCTACAAGATGTCAAATTAACTAAGAAAACTGATTGGCGAGATTACTATTAATTCTGATATTGTTTCATAAATTAAGTAAATTTGTTTTAATTTTGTAAATTAAAAAATTAATATTATATGTCATTAATAGAGAAAATAACTAAAGATATCATGGCAGCTATGAAAAACCATGAATCTGATAAATTGGATGCTCTCAAAGCTATCAAATCTGCATTATTATTAGCTCAAACAGAAGGAAATGCTAAAAGAGAATTAACTGAGGCTGATGAAATAAAAGTTTTACAGCGTTTATACAAGCAAAGAATAGAATCTGCAGAAATTTATAATAACAATAATAGAACTGATTTAGCTGATATAGAGCTCTCACAGGCTGCGATTATAAAAACATATCTACCTGCTCAGCTTTCAGATGAAGAAATTGAAAATGAAGTGAAAAAAGTCATAAATGAGCTAAATGCTACTTCTATAAAGGATATGGGAAAAGTTATGAGCGTCGTTTCTAAATCTCTCGCAGGTAAAGCAGATAATGCTACTATTTCTAATATTGTGAAAAAACTTTTAAGCTAATATATAAAACATTGTTAAAATAAATTGTATGCTCAATGTTGCTCTAATGTATGGTGGATATTCTGGCGAGAGAGATATCAGCATTAAAAGTGCTAATATGATAGCTAAAAATATAGATAAAAATCTATATAATGTTTATCTAATTGATGTACAAAAAGATAAATGGCTTTGCAAAGATTCAAACAATAATGAAGTAGAATTACTGCTAAATGATTTCTCTGCAAGCTTTAATAACCAAAAAATTAATTTTGATGTAGCTTTTATAATCATTCATGGTACTCCTGGAGAAAATGGTTTGCTAGAAGGCTATCTCGAAATCAAAAATATACCTCATACTACTTGCTCTGCTTCGGTATCTATGCTTACTTTTAATAAATATTATTGCAAATCTATCGTTAATGATAGTAAATTAGTTTCTTTGGCTCCATCAGTGTATTTCCCCTTTCCTTTGCCATATAAAGATGTAATCGAGAAAATAGAACAATTAAATTTTCCATTATTTATTAAACCAGCTAATAGTGGCAGTAGCGTTGGTCTTAGCAAAATTTATAATATTAATGAATTAGATGCAGCTCTACAATTAGCATGGAAATATGATAAAGAAATATTAATCGAGCAAGGAATCAAAGGTAGAGAGCTCACTTGTGGTGTCTTTAGCTATAATGATAATATCATTGCCCTACCAGTAACGGAGGTTATTTCTAAAAAAGATTTTTTCGATTATGAGGCTAAATATACTCCAGGTATGTCTGATGAAATAACTCCTGCTGATATTAGCAAGGATCTATCTGATTTGATACAATCAACATCAAAAAATTTATATAAATATTTATCATGCTTCGGTGTAGTCAGATTCGACTATATATGGGATGGTAAGGAATTATTTTTTTTAGAGGTCAATACTATTCCTGGTATGAGCGAAGCATCTATTGTCCCTGTACAAGCTAAAATTGCGGGGTATTCACTTTCTCAATTAATTAATATGTTAATAGAGAATGCTTTAAATAGGAAATTTTAATTTATTGAAATAATGTTTGGATAATAAATTTTTCTTTGGTACAATAAATACAATATAAATATGAAGAAAATAATAATATTTATTTTTATTTTACTTTTATTAGAATCATGTAATAATAAAAATAATAAAAATTTTACGTATAATGATAATGAAAATATCACTAGTAGTTTTATATTAAATAACGACATCATGAAAAAATTTAATAGGTATGTTTCTGATATGAATTTTGATAGTACTGTTATTTATTTTATAGAATTTTATGTTAAAGATAAAACTTTTAACGATAAGGATACATTTGTTAGAATATCTTATAATTATTGTGATAGAGATATAGAAGGCTATAAAGGCATATTAATGATTGATAGTAATATAGTAGCAATTTGTGATAAAAATAATATTGGTCAAAAATTTTATAACAAAAAATATATTTTTTACGTTCCATATAAAAAATTTGAATGTAGAGATGATACACTTATTCCCATGAATTTACTTAAATTAGATAATGGAACATTCATAGAACCGTGGAGCATAAATATGTAAAAAATCATTATTGTCAGGTAATAATGAAAAAAAATAGAGTTTTATATGCTAGATAAAAATTATGATGCTAAAGAAGAAAAATATGTGATAGAAAATTTTTAAACACCTGCTTCTAAAATTTTAAATGAAGTAACGAGGAATAATCATAGTGGAAATGTTATTAAAACGAAAAATTCAACATCAATAGAGAAGGCTTATTAGTATGAAAAAAATTTTTTTGATAATATTATTTTTTTGTTTTAAAGATTTAATAGCTCAAAATAACCCATTAGAAAATAATTTTACTTCTAAAGATAGTATAAATGTTTATTATAATAAAAATAAAATTCCAAGGCCATTAATTAAAGCACTAAAAAATAAATTTGATGGAAATTTTAATATTGTTAATCCTGGTAAAAAATACAGAGAAACTGATGTGGTAAGAAATATTTTTCTTCCAAATAATCAATTAATATTTTTATTAAAAAAAGATAATTATTATGGTTTAGTTTTTAATCGTGGTGGCAGAGCTTTAATTACTTATTTTGTTTTTGCCGAAATAATTGATAAAAATATAAACGAGTTACAGTTTTATACAGTTAGCTCCAAAATAACCAATGTAAACGAATTTATTGAAGATTTAAAATCTGGTAAAATTTATCCAAGTAATTGGTTAAATTTTAAGTAACATTCATAAATGTAAAATTAAATTAATTTTACTTTATGAAATTGAACCTTTAGTTTCTCATTTTGACAGACTATTTATAACCTATTTCATCATTTCCCGAGCGGAAACTTTTCTTTTGTTACTTTTCTTTGTGTGGCTGACAAAGAAAAGTAAATTAAATGAAAATTTATTCAAAAATATTTATTAATTTTACTTAACAAAATTTTATAAATTAAAATAGACTACAACTCCGACCATCTCGGCTCCGCCTCCTTCGTAACTAATAGAGGTGGTGGTGTCGTACAGCACCTCCAATACCTCCCCTGCGGCGAGCTATTTGTCTCTATGCAAAACTACTAGTTTGCTTTAAACACATCTTTAGATGTGCTCTATCCGCATTGGGAAATGATTTGTAATAAAACAAGCAAGCAGGGATGGGAATAAGGGTTTACACTGTTTGAGCAAGCTAAAGCTTGCGAGTTTGTAAACCCCCAGAGGTGATTGCGTAGTTTTATCAAATCATTTCCCCAGCGGAAACTTTTCTTTTGTTACTTTTCTTTGTGTGGCTGACAAAGAAAAGTAAATTAAATAAAAATTTTATTCAAAAAATTATACTTATAATGAATATTGTTATTATACTGTACATTCTTAGTAATAATTTAGTTATTACTTAAACAATTAAATAAATGTTTAAATTAAATAATGATATATCAATTTAAATAAAATACTATTAATACTTTTTAGAATATAGATTATAAGGAAAATTATTAAAAATTTAAATTTTCATAAAATATTTCTATAAAATATACATTAATAATGATTTTAAGCATTTGAAAAATATTTATAATATATCATTAATTGATTTAAACAAATAATTCATGATTTTGTAAAGTGCTCAATAATAGATAGATAGATAGAAATAATAAATTAGTTATCAACAAAACGTCAATTTCAAAAAACAATTAAAAATAGGAGAATTTTATTATTAATAATTGATAATGATGTCAGCAGCTTTTTTACTTGCCCCACTATTACCTAAAATTTGTTTTAATTCTCGGAAATAATTAAGCATTTGCTCTCTGTATGATGTATCAAAAATTATTTTATCTAACTCTTTTTGTATCTCTTCTATTGTGCATTTATCCTGTATCAGCTCTTTTACTATTTCATCATTATATATTAGATTTACTAATGAAATAAATGACACACGAGCCATAATTCTAGCTATCAGATAAGATATCAAATTTGCTTTATAGCAAACTACCAGAGGTACATCGAAAATAGCAGTTTCTAATGTAGCTGTGCCACTAGTTACAATAGCAGCATAGGAATTTTGTAATAAATCATAAGTTTGATTTATTAGCAATTGATCGGGGGCTACACCATTTTCTAAATAAATATTTTTATCTATAAATGATAATCCAGCCACGTAAATTTGAAATTTATTCTCATAAGGTTTCGCTGCTTTAATCATGATAGGTAAAAGAAGCTTGATCTCTTGCAGTCTACTACCTGGTAGAATGGCTATGATAGGTTTATCTGCATTTATTGTTTTTTTATTATTTTGTTTAAAAGTCTCAATGTGGTCTAACAAAGGATTGCCTACATAATGTACTTTTAAATTATAATTTTGATAAAATTTTTCCTCAAATGGTAAAATTGATATTGGTATATCAACGTATTTCTTAATTTTTTTGGCTCTAGATCTATTCCATGCCCATGCCTGTGGCAAAATGTAATAATACGTTTTAAAATTATTCTTATGCAACCATTTTGCTACCCTGAGATTAAATCCAGGAAAATCAATTAAAATTATCTTGTCAGGGTTCAGGTTAATTATAGTTTCTTTGAATTCTTTAAAATTTTTAACAATTTTATTTAAATTCGATAATACCTCTACAAATCCCATGAATGCTAATTCAGTGATAGGTTTTGTAATATTAACTCCCATATTTTTCATCAAGTCACCACCCCATCCATAGATGATAGCTTCTTTATCATTGTCAAAAATTGCTTTAGCTAAATTACTACCATGTAAATCACCTGATGGTTCTCCTGATAAGATGAAATATTTCATAAAAAGTATTAAGCAATTAAATCATCTAAAAAGAAAATAAAAAATACTATTGCAAAGACGAAAGTATCTAATAATATACCACGGCCAGTTTTATCAAATCTAAGTTTAACCATATAATGTCTGAAAGGTATCAAATTACAAAATACTGCTATAACTATTCTAGTAGATAATCTGAAAACTTGATCATCAGGTCCTTTACTAAACAGAGCTTCAAAAATTGCTAATAAACCAAATATTAACAAAGGCGCAACAATTCCTATAATAATTCCTAGACTCCAACTATCTCTATTAAAAAATCTTCTAATCATAATTCCCATGCTTTCAGTAGACTCATTATTGCATAATCAGTCATATCTAGAGATAGAGGCGTAATAGCTATATAACCTTGCTTCACCCAATATTCATCACTATCATCGCCCACATCAGTAAAAACAAACTCACCATCTAACCAATAATAAGGATATCCATGAGGATCGATTCTTTTTTCGAAACGTTCTACCCATTTAGCTTTAGCCATTCTGCAAACTTTTATACCTTTTGGCTCAGATATTGATGGGAAATTAACATTTAAACACATATTTCTATTGTTAGTGGCAATGTATTCTATTGCTCTATTTACAATATGAGTTATGTAATCTCTGAGTATAGAAAAATCAAAATCATGATAATAAGAATCTACCGAGAAACCAATAGATGGTATCCCTAGCATAGCACCTTCTATCACTGCTGCTAAAGTGCCAGAATAAAAAACATTGCAAGATGTGTTTGAGCCATGGTTGATGCCACTTAATATCAAATCTGGCTCACTATCAAATAAACAATTAACTGCCAATTTCACATTATCTGCTGGAGTACCACTAGACACATAAATAGACTCTCCACAGTCATTGTGCTGCCTTAATCTTAAGGGATTTTTAATTGTTACCGCATGTCCAGTACCACTCATTTCAGCCTCTGAACTAATAGCTACTATCTCTCCAAAAGGTTTTACAAATTCTATCAAATTTCTTAATCCTTTGGCTCTATATCCATCATCATTTGTAATCAATATTTTAGCCATCTAACTTTTTTATTTTATTTACTTGCAAAATTAATTATTTTTTGACTGATGTAAAAAACTAAAATTGATATTTGTGCGTTTAACAAGATATTTATTGTATGTAAATCATTTAAAAAATTCCTATAATAAAAAATAAGGTTCTATAACGTTTTATATAGGTAGAGATTAAAAAAGAGTAATTTTATAAAAATGGATTTTATTTATTTCTAATTGTACAGTTAAATATTAACCACAAAGTTCTCAAAGAAAGCACAAAGAACACAGAGGATGATAGAAATTTACCCCGTGAGATAACTACTATTATACTTTGAATGTATCTTTTATTTTATATCTCACGGGGTGAATTGTCTGAACTGGGATTTGTGGGATTAAAGGATTTTGGGATTTTGTTTTTCAGGGCTAAAGCCCATAGCTCTTTTTATGCCATACCCTGACCTAAAGGTCAGGGTTAATAGTCTATTCTTTGTGGACTTTGTGTAATATCTTGGTGCCCTTTGAAGTAAAATAATAATAAACGTTATAGAACCTTATTTTTTTGAAATTACGCGAAATTCTAAATTTTCTATTTAGATAAATATCTATATTTTTGTAATCAAAATATCAAACATAAAAAATGAAAAAATTAATAATTTTAGCTTTGTTATTAGTGAATATTTATGCTTATTCTCAAAATAATTTTCCTAGTGTAAACATTTTTGATCTTAATGGGAATATTTTTAATACAGATTCTATCCACAATAATAGTAAACCAGTAATAATAAGCTTCTGGGCTACATGGTGCAAACCTTGTATTCAAGAGTTAAATGCGATATCAGATGTTTACGAAGAATGGCAAGCCAATACGGGCGTAAAGCTTTATGCTATTAGTATAGACGATCAGCGTACTAGTGCTACTGTTACTGGCTTTGTAAAAGGTAAAAATTGGCCTTTTATTATCCTAAAAGATACTAATCAAGAGCTTAAAAGATTATTAGGGATTAATAATATACCATATGTGATAATTTTAGACGGAAATAGAAATATAGTATGGACAAAAACATCCTACTCTATGGGTAGCGAAGAAGAAATCATCAACAAAGTGAATGAAATATTAAATATGAAGGAGGAGTAATATATAACTATTTTTTGTAATTGGTATGAACTAAAAATTTATAAGTTTCTTTTGTGTTTTGTATATTAAGTTGATGGGGAGACTGGGAGAAGAGGTGACTGGGAGACTAGGTGAATAAATAATAGGTGATAGGTGATAAGTTGATAAGTTTAAGTAAAATGATTAAACTACTTTAAACTAATATCCTCTTTAATTTTTATTATAATTATTTTAATTTAGAGCTTGGAGTTTAGAATTGACTTTATGTATGAAAGCAATTTAGAATAAAATATTTTTTAAATAAAAAAAGGAGAATAACTAGTTATCCTCCTTTTTAATATTATTAATCTAAAATGTTTATTTAATGACAGCTTGGAAGTCGCTATTATTAGCATATTTTAGAAATTCACGATCAGTTTTAGCTTGAGCTTTTAGATTAGGATCTTGAACAGCTAATTTAAGATTATCTATCATCATAGAA
>Ga0208693_1001823_pt1 | contig 14661 bp, 9 predicted proteins | sample AD_UKC071_MetaG_FD_184438 | JGI IMG/M metagenome (GOLD analysis project Ga0208693, IMG submission 184438) | Active sludge microbial communities of municipal wastewater-treating anaerobic digesters from USA - AD_UKC071_MetaG (SPAdes) (version 2) | ecosystem: Engineered > Bioreactor > Anaerobic >... | reverse complement strand
ACTTGCTTTTCGGAAAAAAGACTAAAATCATCTTGCAAATTTGTTCAAAATTTAGTATAATTATTATTGCAGTGTTTACAGGGGTATAGTTCAATGGCAGAACAGCGGTCTCCAAAACCGTCGATGAGGGTTCGAGTCCTTCTACCCCTGCCATACGGCGATCGTGGCGAAGTGGCTAACGCATCGGATTGTGGCTCCGACATTCGTGGGTTCGATTCCCATCGGTCGCCCCATACGCTAGGATAGCTCAGCTGGTAGAGCAATTGATTCGTAATCAATAGGTCGTAGGTTCGAGTCCTATTCCTAGCACCATTTAGGCAAAAACAAGTATGGATTTACAATTCCATGCTTTTTTTATATAATATAGGCGAAACTAAGGTGACGTATGTTAGTAAAAGTAAATGTCAGGGAAATAGTCGAAACGGTATACGGGAGCGGGGATTTAATAAGCGAGACGTCGCTAATTAAACGAGCCGAGATTGGCGCGCTTATCCACAGGGAGCACCAGGCCCGGTATATGGAAGGCGAGCGGAGCGAGGTTTACATCGAGCATGCCGACAGCGTCGACGGTCACGATGTTGTTATCACCGGGCGAATCGACGGGATTATTAAAGTTGACGGGAAATATTTCATTGAGGAAATCAAATCAACGACGCGCGATCTTTCGACACTGGACGAAAAGAGCGTTCCCGCCCATTTGGCCCAGGCGAAAATGTATGCCTACTGTTATTTAAGGGAAAACCGATTGCCGGAGATCAATGTCAGGCTTTCTTATATTCATGTTGAAAGTAAAAAAATAAAGACCTTGGATTTTTGTTTTTCCGAGAAGGAATTGAGCGATTTTTATTACGAGACGCTCGGGCTTTATCTTGACTGGCTGGCGCTAATCGACAGTCACGAGACGGAAAGAATCAAATCGATCGAGGGCTTGCGATTTCCTTTTCCGAATTACCGGACCGGGCAAAAAGACTTAATCTCCGCCGTTTATAAGAATATATTAAACCGGGAAATACTTTACGCCATCGCGCCGACCGGCGTCGGGAAAACGATAGCGACGCTTTTTCCGGCGTTAAAGGCGGTCAACCGGAACGATCAGAAAGTGTTTTATCTTACCGCGAAAAATCTCGGGAAAAAAGTAGCCTTGGACACAGTTTTTTTATTGCGGGAAAAGGGGCTGAAATGCAAGACGATCGAGATTACGGCCAAGAATCTCGCTTGTTTTCAAAAGACAAAAGATTGCGACGCGGACAAATGTCCGTACGCGCGTAATTATTACGGGAAGCTATTCGGCGCCCTTCGGGACATTTACGATAACGAGGACATGTTTACCAAAGAGGCGCTCGCGGAATATGCCGAAAAGCATAAGCTTTGCCCGTTTGAATTCAGCCTTGACTTAAGTTATTACGCCGATATAATTATTTGCGATTATAATTATGTATTTTGCCCGCTGACGCGCTTAAAGCGCTATTTTGACGTCGGCGCCAGATACCGACCGATATTATTAATCGACGAGGCGCATAATATGCCCGCTCGCAGCCGGGCGATGTATTCCGGGGTTGTTTCGGAAAAACAGGTTAAGCTTTTGAAGAAACTGCTTGTCTCGGCGCGGAAGGAACACGAGCGCGCTTTTGACGGCCTTTTCGCGTTTCTTGACGGGTATAAAAGAATAAGCGGCGAACAGGATTATTTGGTTATCCCCCATGACCGGGTGTTCGTCGACGCGGTTCGGCATCTGGTAATTTGCGTTAACAATTTATTGGACGAGAAAAAAGACATGCCGCGCCGCGCCGATATCATCACTTTGGTCTTTGAACTCGCGCGATTTGTAACAGTATCCGATTATTTTGACGAGAATTTCGTTTTTGCCTTAAGCAATGATAAAGACGATTTCGCGGTTAAAATCGATTGCCTTGACGCGGGGAAGTTTGTTTTACGGACGATTAAAGAATCGGCGCTCAGTTCGGTCTTATTTAGCGCCACTCTTTACCCCCTGCCTTATTACATGAAAACCCTGACCGAGGGGGAGGGCGATTATGTTATGATAGATTCGCCGTTTGACGCCGCGCGTCTTAAACTGATCTTCCTGCACACGGTCTCGACGAAATTCCGGCATCGCGAGCAAAGCGTCGACGCGATAATCGACGCTATCCGCGTTCTTTCCAACAGCCGTCCGGGAAATTATATCGTATTCTTCCCGAGCTACGCCTATATGGAAATGGTCCGCGCGCGACTGGATCAATATAATTTGGATTTCACGCTAATAGTTCAGGATCCAAATTTCACGATTGAAGAGCGCGAGGAAATAATCGAGTTATTCCGAAATGATAATAAGGAAACACAAGTCGGGTTTTTCGTCATGGGCGGGATGTTCAGCGAGGGTATCGATTATATCGGCGACATGCTTAACGGCGTGATCGTCGTCGGCGTCGGGCTTCCCCATGTCGGAGGGTATAACGACGTCGCCAAGACTTATTACGATCAAAAACTGGGTAAAGGGTTTGATTTCGCATACACTTATCCCGGTTTTACAAAAGTCGTGCAGGCCGTCGGCCGGGTGATAAGGTCCGAAACGGATTATGGCGTCGCAATTTTAATCGATGACCGTTTTGCTTATCCCAAATACCGAGCGCTTTTCCCCAAGGAGTGGAAAAAAGTCGCTTGGGCGAAGGATTCGTTTATGTTAAGCGAGGAATTGCGCGATTTTTGGGAAAACTTTAATTAACGATTGTATTAATTAAAAAAAATGATATAATTAATAAACCTGAAAGGAGAGAAAATGTTTATGAAGCGACTTTTTAGTTTTAACGCCAAGCAAGAGTGTTCGACGCTGCTAGTCGTGATATCAAAGGTTGTTAAAGTTATTTACATTGTTCTGGCTTGCGTCGCGGCCTTGATTATGCTTATCGGGGGAATCCAGGCGATTGAAGACTCTGGCCTTTATTTTTTGCTTGCTTTGGTTTTGGGCGCCGCCGCTTTCTTTTTGTTGCTGTTCCTGGGGTTCGTTTTGGAAATATTGTTTCTCAGTTTTTCCATCGTAACGAAGAAAAACTACGAGGATTTGCTCGAGAGGGGTAAAATCGATGATCTTCCCTTGTCCGCCGGCAAGAAAAACGCCATCGGCGAAAAATTACACGCTTTAAACGAACTGAAAAACAATGGTATTATATCCGAGGAAGAGTTCAACGAAAAGAAAAAGGAATGGCTTCAAGAGCTTTAATCAGCGGGCCAACTGCATTAAAACCTAAAGCGAGCCTTTGATGATAAAATCCCGCCGCTTTATTTTATTAAATGAATCGCAAAAGCGAACACGACGAGAATATTTACACTAAAACGGGAAGGAAAAATTGAACTTAGCGGTTGATGAAATTATGGAGATAATCTTGACAAACATGTGCATGTTGTATGACAATAATGGCCGGATTCTCGTGCAAAAAAGAACCAAAAAAGACTGGCCGGGGATAACCTTTCCCGGCGGCCACGTGGAAGACGGGGAGACGGTCATGGAATCGGTCATTCGCGAGATGAAAGAGGAAACGGGACTCGATGTTTACAATCTCCGCGTGTGCGGCGTGAAGGATTGGGTTATAGAAGGCAAACGACATCTAGTCATCCTATTTAAAACTAACTCTTTTTCCGGTTCTTTGCTTCCCTCAAAAGAAGGGGAAGTGTTTTGGATCAAGGAAGAAGAATTGACGAGTTATGAGCTCGCGCCGGATACTCATGAGATATATTTGATTATGAAAAACGAGAATGTCTCGGAATTATATATCGAGGGCGACCGGAAGAAAATCATGTGATATCTTTAAAATGGCAACGAATGCTTTGCCATTTTTTTCATTTATATTAAAAATGGTATTCTAAATATATAAATTATTTGGTATAATATGGGTAATGAGGGAGGGCGGTTATGAAAATAATTAGGATCTTGTTCGTGATTTTTGTGGCGGTTTTTTTCGCCGGATGCGTGACTTTTTCCAATGACGATACTTATTGGTTTGCCGAGTTGGAAGAAGAATTAAATAATTTCAACAAAAGTTTACAACACGCTCAAGAATGTGTTTTTAAAATGGAAGTCAAGGTTATAAATCAAAAATTCACGCAGACGCTCAAGTCTTCCGTTTCCCCGTTCTATATCGAGTCGACAGTGGATAATGATTTGGAATACCTGATTAAAGAGGAAAACGGCCGGGTTTTTCAGTATCGGAACACCCGCAATTGTATCGAGCGGAGATATTTGGGCGAGATGAGCGATATTAACGCCATTCTCGCAAGCCTCGAATCAGGTTCCGATAAAATATTGATTAGCGAGATAGTAAAAATTGATTTGAATCGCGATAATACCGTGATAAGCAAGCCGGGTTACGAATATGTTATAAGCGCAAAATATAATGATTTGGCGGATGAAGAAATCAAGTTAACTTTAAGGGAATTGGTCTCGATTCTCGGGCTGACGACCAAAAGTTTGGAAGAAGATATCGTGATATCCGTCTTTATCAGGGAGAAATCTTTATATTATACCGTTTCCGCGGAAGCGGTTAGATACAAACGTTTTAATAAGGATTTTGAATTTCGTGAAACTTACCCCATCAAGATAAGTTTCGATATATCGCTTAAGAAATTTCCCTTTGCCGATTATTTGAGCCCGGACGCTAATTACAGGATATCTAAGCCGACACGCCCCGAGGAAGTGTTGTTTGAAACGGATATCAGCGAAGGATATGAATTGACTAGCTCGGAGTGCGTTTATGTTTATTTAGAGAAGGGGCCTTATCTAATCGACTTCGATAATTACTTAAGGGATGTCAGGGTTACTTTGTTTGGCGATGACAATAAGCGGTTTGGATATAGTTTTCAGGAAGTTGCCGATTATAACAATATAATAATCGCGCCGGAAAGCGGGTATTATTATCTAATATTTGAGAAACAAAACAATTATAAAGTAATGCTGTGGATTGTGGAACTGGAATACGAGACTTTCGTTGATTTTGACAGGCCGAAGGTTTTGCGGGAAGACAGCGGAAAGATCGAGGGCGAGCATGATATTGAGTATTATGAATACCACTCCGACAAAAGAAAAGTTATCGCCATCAAAAACACCGGGAGCGAGCCCCTTTATTTGCTCGGAGCGCAAAATAAAGAAATTGGGAAACACGAGGTCAACCCCGGCGAGTACGTTTATATGGGAATTGATGCGGGGATTAATTGCTTCTACATAGTTAACGCGATTAACCCGTTTGAAGAAAGCAAACCCTATTATTATTCGTTCGCGGTCGAGGAATATGAATTAGAACATGGATTTTCCAAAGCATCTGACGAGATGAAGCAAATTACCGAAACGTTTTCGGAAGAATACTACGCTGCGGGATTAGGGTTGCCGGCGATGTATTTAAAGTTGAATGCGGAGAAAAAAGGAACATATCGCTTTGACTGTGATTGCTTGGAACCTTGGATGAGTATAAGATTTCAAATTCTCAATGAAGAAGGAGGCATAGTTTCCTCCATGACCCCGGGAGAAACGGCGCTTCTCGGACCGGGGGAGTACGTCATTAAAATTACGAATGATTTACAAAATGTCGGCATCGGTAAAGTTAAATACGCATATGTTGGCGATTAATAAATCAAATATAATGCGAGTCATTAAGAAAGAATTATCTTGATAGCACGTGAGAATAAAACGAGGGGGGAAGGCCTATATGAAAACAGTAAGGTTATTATTGGCGGTTTTGATTATCGTGTTTTTAACGTGTTGTTCTTATTCGAAGAGAACTAATAAATTGTTCGACAAACTGGAAAAAGACATATGCGAATTTGAAAACAAAATGGAATCCAGCCCATCCTTTACGAAAAGAATAGAAGTATTTTTTGGAGACGATAAAGTTTTCCCCGCGCAGACGATTAAGTATGCCAAGGATCCGATGTATATAGAAGTGTTCCGGGATATAAATAATTATCGTTATGTTTTTAAGGACGAGGAGGGAAGAGCTTTTCGTTATCATCAACATAGCCCTAACAGGGTCAGACGTTCATATTTGGGCCTTATTGATGATTTCTCAATAGAAGAGATATATGAAATCAATAATCTGGCGGTTGATTCAATTTTTAAGCGCGAAAAAGACCGAAGCAAATGCGGGATTAGAAAATCTTCCGATATGTATATCGTGAGCTCGAGGTTTGTGGATTTACTTTATGATGACGACGAGCCTATATTTAAAAGAATCTTTGGGAAAATTGGCAGGCAAATGGAAGAGTGCTTTTCCAATGAGGTTACGTTATCTTACATCTTTGATGCTCAAACCGCCGCTTTCACATTTTCAGCCAAATTAGCGTCTAAAAAAGAGAGGGATTATACTTCCTTAATCATCAGTTTGAAATACATAATCGAAGATTTTCCCAGAATCGATTATCTTAGCCTGGATTATAATTTTGACACGGCAACCTGTTTTGAGGAAATCGCGAGAGAAACGGATATTACCCAACAATATGTAAAAAAACCCGGCGCGAATTGTTTATACGCGTATTTTGAAAAGGGAATATACGTTCTTAAGTATGACGAGCAATATTTAGATTCTTTAAAAATAAATCTATTTGATTCAAAGTTTAATGAAATAGTATTTGATTTTCATAAAATAAAAGAGTATAAAAATATTCTAATTATACCGGAGTGCGGCTATTATTACCTTGGGCTGGAAAGTAATCAATACGTAAGTATAAATTTTGAAAAAATTAGTTACAAAACCATTGCTGATCTTATCGCCCCGAAGAATGTGGCGGCGACTAACGCCGGGGAAATTGAAGGGGAGTATGATATCGAAATTTACGAGATTATCGCGGATAAACCTAAAGCAATCTCTCTTCGCAACACCGGGATAAGGACGATATATTTGATATATCCGCGATTAGGTAAATACGAATTTCACGCGCTTAATAGAAACGCGAAAGTTTACATAAAAGTTGAAAAGGGCGCCAATAAATTTTATATCGTCAACGAACATCCTCGCGATCCTTCAACCTCCGCCCCGATTTCTTACGAATATTCGTTTATGGTCGAAGAGTTTGAGGAAAACGGCTTGTCCGAAAATTTTGACGAAATGGAACAAATAACCGAGAAATTCTCGGAAAAATACTATTCCGCGGGATTGGGATTGCCGAGCAAGTATTTGAAGATGATCGTTGAAGAAGAGGGGACATACCGGATTGATTGCGCGTATAAAGACCAGGCAATGAGATTAGAATTCTACGTCTACGATAAAGACAATAATTTTGTGTCGTTTTTATCACTACAAAACACCGTGTACCTTAAACAGGGCGTATATGTAATAAAAATTGCGAATAAAAAAGCTGATTTCGGCGTCGGCCGGGTCAAGTATGCTTTCATTGGCAGCGATAACGATTAATATCAATAACGCGCCCGGACTCGCGTCGTGGTTTCCACTTCCATCCGATGATTGGCTGCCGGGATTTCCTTGCAAACGCAATGGCAATGTGATATAATATTCTTGTTTAAAACTAATAGATTAGAGAGGTAATTATCTTGAACTACAAAGAGGCAGCCAAGAATTTTATCGAGAACGAAAAGCAATTTCATTTGGGGGTCATTCCGACGGAACAGCCCAGTCCGCTGACGAAAAATTTAAGTCAGACGATCGCGAAAGACACGGCCGCGGGATGTAAAATGATATTGTCCGTTGACGCCAATATCACGAAAGTGGCGGCGGCCGCTTTCGAAACGGAAGAATTTAAAAGCCTGGTTCTAGATATTAAAAAGGCCATCGATAACCGGAAAACAATATTGTTTTCCAGCGTCGGAGCTTCCGGCCGGATGGCGATACAATTGGACCAGACATGGCGTTACTTCTGGACTTCGCTTGTGAACAGGATTCCGGGGAAAAAAGAAGCTTTTATTGAAATCAGTAATTTATCAAACAGTATTATTACCGGCGGCGACCGCGCTTTAGTTCGCTCGGTGGAGAACTTCGAGGACTACATGACTTTCGGCCGCCAGCAGGTTATCGAGGCGGGGGTTGGTCCCGGCGATTTAGTTATCGGTTTGGCCGAGTGCGGGCTTTCAGCCAGCATTAACGGTTCGGTTTTAGAGGCCGATGACCGCGGCTGCACCACTTATTATATTTATTGCAATCCAAAAGACATTCTTTGCAAGCATCTGGACCGCGTCCGGGTCGTGTTTGAAAGAAAGAACTTAAAATTCATCTCCCTTTTTGTAGGGAACATGGCGATCGCCGGCTCGACGAGAATGCAGGTCACGACGGTCGAACTTCTGGCGGTCGGCGCCGCGATTGAGCTTGCCTGCTGGGAATGGTTAAAGGAAAACTTGACGGCGGAAGAGCTTGAAGCAGTGGGAAGCGGCGTCCTGGAACCCCAGGAATACGCGCGGGAATTTCAGCGTCTTGTGGACGACCTTTCTTCCGGCGAAGCGCTTGCCGGGCTCGCCCAGGCGGTTGATTACGAAACGTCGACTTACAATCAAAACGGGTTGATCACCTATCTTGCTCATGATTATCAACTCGATATTATGACCGACACGACCGAAAGGCAGCCGACTTTCACCCTACCGCCGTTTAAGAAATTCAAAGACACGGAAAGCCAAGTAAGTTGGGCTTATATAAAAAACCCGCTTTATCCCAATTCCGTGGCATGGCAGCATATTTTCCGCCGGCCGATAAAAGGGCTGGACTGGTCCAAAGAACTTTATATTCGCCTGAAAGCCGCGCAATCGATTATTGACAACCCGCCGGCGGTGGCGACTTCCGAAGTCGAAGAATACGTAATCGGCAACGAGGACGATCCTTCCCGCTATTCGCGCAAGCCCGCGAATCTCGTGGTAATTGACATCAACGGCTCGGCAACGCCGGAAGTCTTGGCTTGGCAGAATAAATACAAGGATAAGTTTACGGAAAGCGTCGCCTTGAGAATGGGCGAGATTGGCTCTGAAAAACTGCTTGATAAGGAAATCCGCATCCCCGTCAAACTTTCCCGCACGATAACGGAATTAATGACGCATCTGATGGTGAAGTTGTGCTTCAATATCTTAAGCACCGCCACAATGGCGAAAATGGGACGGGTTTGGTCGAATTGGATGATCCAGGTTCTCCCGACAAACAAGAAATTGATCGACCGCAGCACGCGCATTATCTCCACTTTGGCGGGAATCCCCTACGAGGAAGCGAACGAAGAATTTTTCAAGACCTACTTTTCGCGCGACCCGAAGGAAGTTTACCGGGAATCGTACGTTGTGGAAACGTTAAGGCGCCTGGGGTTTGACCCGGAAAAAGAAATAAAATAGGACAAAAAGATCTATGCCTAGCCTTGCTTAAGTGACTTGGCATAAACCTTTCGTATAATAAGGCTAAGAGAATGCCATGAATCTCTTAGCTTTTTGTTTATGAGGATGATCAAGTCTTTGGTAAATGCCAATGTGCGATCATTCTTTTTGCGTTCTGATTGGGGATATAAAATGAAGGTCCCGAGAGGGCTTTTTTTAAACGTTTTCCTAAGCTTTTATATTGCGCTTAAGGTAAAATTGTTGTATAATTAACAATGTTAACGATTAATAATACTAACTAAGGAGTGAGAAATGAAACGCGACATTCATGGTAAAGAATTGTTCGAAGCGTTCATTCGTATTCGCAAGCATCTGAAAACCGAGCGTTTTTTTAAACGCCTAAATTTTAGCGAGATGATCGTCTTGCGAATGCTCTGGCAAAGACGGGTCGAGGGCGAGCCCGCTTTGCTTCAGGTCAAGGACTTAAGCGAAAAAATGGGGATTTCCCGTCCCGCGCTGAACACAGTTCTTAACCGTCTTGAGGATAAGAGGTTAATAAGGCGGGTCCGAAAGCCTGACGACCGCCGGGCGGTGTTCGTGGAGATGAGCGCCGAGGCGGACGAGTTGTATAAAAAAGAAAAGGAAAAATTGAGCGGATTCCTGAACCGGATCGTGGAAAAACTAGGAACGGGAGACGCTGAAAAAGCGATAGACATTTTAAACAAATTATATAATATAATGAAAAACGAGGTTGATTATAATGCTTGAATTAAAGAATGTCGTTAAAAACTATTATGTGGGCGATATGGTTATCGAGGCCGTAAGGGGAGTCAGCGTTAAGTTTAGGAAAAACGAATTTGTCGCGGTTTTGGGTCCTTCCGGCTGCGGGAAGACAACGTTATTAAACATTATCGGTGGGCTTGACCGCTACACGAGCGGCGATCTGATTATCAACGGTCGGTCCACAACCAAATATAAAGATTATGATTGGGATTCCTACCGCAATCATTCCGTCGGGTTCGTGTTTCAAAATTATAACTTGATCCCCCATCAAAGCGTCCTCAAAAACGTTGAGCTCGCTTTAACGCTGTCGGGCGTATCCAAAGCGAAAAGGCGGAAGATGGCGACGGAGGCCTTGGAAAAGGTCGGGCTCGGGGATCAATTGCATAAAAAGCCCAATCAATTGTCGGGCGGCCAACAACAAAGAGTGGCGATTGCCCGCGCTTTGGTCAATGATCCCGACATCTTGCTCGCGGATGAGCCGACCGGGGCGTTGGATACGAAAACAAGCGTTCCGATTATGGAAATATTAAAAGAAATTTCGAAAGACCGCCTTATTATTATGGTTACCCATAACTCGCAACTGGCGGAAAAATACGCTTCGCGTCTGATCCGACTGCTTGACGGCAAAATCGTAAGCGATGACAATCCTTACGAGGGGACCGCGGAAGTATTGGAAGAAGCGAAGCCGAAAAAGGCTAAGAAAAAAGAAAAGCAAAAGACCGCGATGTCTTTTCTCACGGCTCTGGCCCTAAGCCTTAATAACCTTGTTACGAAGAAAACGCGGACGCTTCTTACCGCCTTCGCCGGGAGCATCGGCATTATCGGCATCGCTTTGGTATTGGCCTTATCGAACGGGTTCCAAGGCTATATCAATAAGATGCAGGCCGACACCCTCGCTTCCTACCCGATCGTGATAACCGAGACTTCCGTGGACTTTACGGCGTTTCAAAACCGGCCATCGCGGCCGGAACTGAAAAAATACCCCGACGGCGACGTCGTCTATGTCAATAAAATCATGGAGCGCCTGAATAATCTTATTATTTTCAATGAAATAACCGAAGAGTATATTGACGAGGTCATAAAGACGATCGACCCTTCCCTATACAACGGGATAAGCTATTTAAACAGCGTCCGGTTAAACGTCTATAAAGAAAAAACATTTCAGGACCAAACGTTCTATCAGCCGGTGCGCACGACATCCGACAACATGATGTCGGGCAGCATTTGGCAGGAGCTGATCGATAATACCGATTTTGTGGGAAGCCAATATGACGTTCTCGCCGGCCGTTTTCCCGAGTCTCACGATGAGCTTGTAATCGTCGTCGACCAATACAATCAAATAACCGACATGGTTTTAATGGCGCTCGGCATGCTTGATACGACGGCTCCCGTCGATCAATATAAGTTTGACGAGATACTCGGGACGAAATTTCATTTAATTTACAACGACGCGCTTTATTCATTCACGGGCACGCATTTTGTTACCAACAACATCACGAAAGCGATCGCGGAGGATGATGAAAAAAGCCTCGAATTGGAAGTCGTCGGCATCGTCCGGCTTAACAGCGAAACGGAAATAGGCTCGATCACCGGGACGGTAGGTTACCTGAGTTCGCTTACCGATCATGTTCTTGAAAAATCGTTGAATTCGGAGATTGTTAATTGGCAGATTGAGAACGAGAATATTGACGTCTTCACCGGCAATCCCTTTACCGAGAACCCGGAAGAAGAAAGATACGAGAATCTGAAAAAATTGGGCGGGGTTGCGACGCCCACGACCATCAATATTTATCCGGTCGACATTAACGCCAAAGAGAAAATTAAAGAACATCTTGACGCTTATAACGCAGCCCAAACCGAGGAAGCCGATAAAGTTATTTATACCGACTTGATTGAGGTTGTGATTAGCTCGATTAGCACGATTATTAACATTATTAGTTACGTCCTCATCGCTTTCACGGCGATATCGCTTTTCGTCTCTTCGATCATGATCGGCATTATAACGTATGTATCCGTCTTGGAGCGGACCAAGGAGATCGGCATCTTGCGCAGCATCGGCGCCCGGAAAAAAGACATTTCCCGCGTGTTCAACGCCGAAACGATCATTATCGGCTTTACCGCCGGGATAATGGGCATCGGGATTACTTTGTTGTTTACGATCCCCATAAATATCATTCTTCACCGGCTCGTTGAAATCAGTAACATTGCGAAACTGAACCCGCTGCATGGCGTCATGATGGTCGTAATCAGTATGGCGCTGACGTTAATCGCCGGCTTTATCCCGGCGCGAATCGCCGCGAAACGCGATCCCGTAATCGCTCTTAGAACCGAATAAAAGGCGCCGCGAAGAAATAAATCATTGGTTGCCTTAACCATCGAAAAGCCAAGGAATTCCGGCGAAATCGCCGCGTTCTTTGGCTTTTTCTTTTTTGAGTTGCTTTATTTTGCTTGTTTAAAAGGCGAAAAAGACGCAAAAATAATAAAGATGGTAAAATGAAAAAGCGAATAGTTATAATATTGCTATGCTTGTTATTTGCGGGATGCGAAAAGAGCGTCGTTTCCCGGCAAGACGTCTCGTCCGGGGAAATAAGGACGGTCTCCCTGATCGCCGTCGGCGATAATTTAATTCATGACTCGGTCTATAAATCGGCGGCGCGCGGCGAGGGGTATGATTTCCGGCCGATATTCGCGGGCGTCGCTCCGGTCATCGCCGGGCATGATTTAAAGTTTGTCAATCAGGAAACGATCCTCGGCGGCGTTGAAATCGGCCTTTCATCATACCCGCGTTTTAATTCGCCGTTTGAGGTCGGGGACGCCCTGGTCGAATTGGGGTTTAATTTGATCTCCGTCGCCAATAATCACACTTTGGATCGCGGCGAGGTCGGCGTTTTTAACGCGGTGAATTACTGGCAGGCGCAGCCCGTCGTCTATGCCGGAGCGGAAAAGGACGCCGCCGCGGAAACGGTAAAAAGGTTCGCGGTAAACGGAGTCAGGTTCGCTTTTATCGCCTATACATACGGCACGAACGGGATTCCCCATCCCGGGGAGAAGTCGCATCTTGCGAATGTGTACGCTGATGAAAAAGCGCGGGTCGATATCGAAGGCGTCCGCGCGGCGGTCGACGTCGTTATCGTCTCGATGCATTGGGGGGAGGAATATCAGGATTATCCGAACGCGGAGCAAAAACGCCAGGCGGCTTATCTTTCGGACCTGGGGGCGGATATTATCATCGGTCATCATCCGCATGTAATCCAGCCCGTCGATCTAATCAAAAACAAATCCGGAAGGGAAACTTTTGTCATCTACTCTCTCGGGAATTTTCTTTCCGGCCAGGTCGGGACAAACCGTTTGATCGGCATGGCGGTCAGCCTGGTAATCAAGCTTGACGGCGCCGAGTTAAAATTGGTTGACCCGAAAGCGCGTTTATTGTTTCATTACCGCGATCACGGCGCGTATCGGGTAATACCTTATTCGGAAATTCCCGAAGGTTTCTTGAGCGACTATGATTATTATTTTGCCCGGAAAAAGAAACTTATCCGGCATTATTACGAAAATATCGCGGTTTACTAAGTCACGTTTGGCTCGATTATTGAATAATATAATACGGATACCTATATATTAGATCAGACGGGCGATAATTCGCCGCGGTCGGGCCCCAAGCGGGCAGCAGGTTTAACCTGTGGGACTAAAAAGTTCTCACGGGTTATTTTTATAAGAAGGGAGAAAGCTAGAATGGGAAGAGCGCGCAGGATCAAGCGGATCCTACTTTTGGTGCTCGCGATAAATTTTGTTGTCGCGGGGGTAAAAATCGCCCTCGGCTATTTGTTTGCTTTCGGCAGCTTGCTTAGCGACGGCTTTCACGCTTTAAGCGACGGCGCCGCCAATATTGTCGCTTTGGTGGGAAACGGGTACGCCGCCCGCTCCCCCGACAAGGATCATCCTTACGGCTATCATAAGCATGAAACAATGGCGTCGTTTTTTATCGGCGCGATGCTGTTCATGATAGCGGCGATAATTGCGGGAAACGCGATTCGCGGTTTGCTATCATCCCGCTCCCCCGAGCTTGATATCGCCGCTTTCACGGGCGTTTCCGCAACCCTTCTTTTAAACATAATCGTCGCCGCCTTTGAATACCGGTTGGGAAAAAAACTGAAAAGCGAGGTTTTAATTTCCGATTCGCTGCACACGCGGGGGGATATATTCATATCGATAGGCGTCCTGGCGTCGGCCGCTTTGATTAAGGCGGGATTTCCGCGGGTAATCGACCCCCTGCTTTCGCTTGTTATCGCCGGCTTGGTTTTCGCTTTGTTTTTGCGAATTATTAGTTTTTCTTTGCCCGTCTTGCTTGATAAAAAGGCGCTTGACGAACGGGAAGTAATTGACATTATCTATAAGCTTGACGATGACATTATCGATATTCATAAATTCAGGAGCCGCGGCAAAAAGAATCACGTGTATGTCGATTTTCATCTAATCACTCACGGCGATAAGACCGTGACCGAAACCCATCTTCTTTCTCACCGCATCGAAGATGAGTTGCGGAGAGTGTTGAAGAGGGATATCGAAGTCATCGCCCATATCGAGCCCCGCGAAGATGC
>Ga0208693_1001818_pt1 | contig 14702 bp, 6 predicted proteins | sample AD_UKC071_MetaG_FD_184438 | JGI IMG/M metagenome (GOLD analysis project Ga0208693, IMG submission 184438) | Active sludge microbial communities of municipal wastewater-treating anaerobic digesters from USA - AD_UKC071_MetaG (SPAdes) (version 2) | ecosystem: Engineered > Bioreactor > Anaerobic >... | reverse complement strand
TAGTAGACGTCCCGCTCCTGCTGTCTCCTGCCCTTTCGCGCTCCCATCGCCTCCAGCCGGGACCTGATGGCATCGAGACCCCTGACCGCAAACTTTGCCTCCACCTCTAGCATAACCCTCGCATCAGATAGACTCTCTGGAATGATGATAAATACCATTCCATCCTAATGAAATGGAGCAATGTGACAGGGGTGCGCGGTGCGCCGCTGCGGGAATGCCGCAGCGGGAGACTGCTGCGCACCAACTAACCATGGTGAATGGAAATGGCACTTCAGGAAGGAGATTTTGTCAGGATCAGATACACCGGCCGTATCGGTGGAGACGTTTTTGATACCACAGATGAGGAGATTGCAAAGGAAGAGGATGTCTACAATCAGATGGCGGAATACGGCCCGGTAACCATCCGCCTTGGAAGCCACCACATCCTTGCCGGTCTTGAAGAGGAGCTGATCGGAAAGGAGGTTGGCACGGAAGGAGAGGTCGAGATCCCGCCAGAGAAGGCGTTCGGAGAGCACGACGAGAACGAGGTGATGTCTTTCCCGGTCACGCAGTTCCGCGAGAAGCCCGAACCCGGGATGCGGGTCAGCATCGAAGGCCGCGAGGGTATGGTCATCAGCGTCATAGGGAGGCGCGCGGTCGTTGACTTCAACCATCCCCTCGCCGGGAAGAGCGTGCACTACACCTACAGCATCGTCGAGAAGGTCGAGGATCAGGCGGAGCAGATCAGGGGTCTCATCAGGATCTTCGCCCGCCGGAGCGATATCGATATCAGGATCACCGATGGGACGGTCGAACTCGAGCTGCCTCACGATATCATCTACGACCGGCGCTGGATGATGTGGCGGGGGAATCTGATCAGCGAGATTTTCAAATACTATCCTGATATCAATGATATCGTCATGAAGGAGACGTTCACCCGGCCGTCCTCGCCCGAGCTGGAGCCAGAGATGGAAGAGACTGAGATGGAAGAGAGCGGGGAGCCGGAGGAGTAAGCTTCTGTAATTTGCTTTTTTGAAGGGTTTTGCACTGGCGGGAAGCGGTCCCGGCGATGGCGCCGCTCATCCCCTGCCCCCGTGAAGCCATCAAATCAACGATTCTGTGATCTAAACTCTCCACGTTTCCAGGTATTAAGCGGGGGAGTTGCCAAACCAGTTCCCCGGCGCCCCGGATCACTCGTGTTGAACCTCTTTCGCCGACCAAAGTGCGAGGGGGGTTTTGGCAAGTGCGCGGTGATCGGCGGGGGGCCGTGCCTGGAACAGGAATGCAGGGATTATCGCCTCCACGGACACTGCGTCGATGGAGTATCGCCAGCGGGACGTCCCCGCCCACGTTTCACCCTGTCGCCAGGACACTCTCTTCGCCGGGAGGGGGTAGACCCCCGAACCCGTAGCCCGTCCATGGCAGGGTTCATCAAACCAGAGCCCGGTCTGAAGGCACGGGTTTTGGCAACCCCTGCCTCCCGGCCCGGCCGTGTCCTTATTTAGGTGGCGGGCCGTATGTACTCTGAATCAATGGCGACACTACAGGGTATGAGCGGGATCGACCTCCGTGCTCTCGTTGGGGAGGCCTCCGAACGCCTCCCTCTCTGGGTCGGCAAGATCTACCAGTTCGACGCAAAGACCCTGGGCATCAGGTTGAACGGCGAGGACCGGGCGAAATACCAGTTGCTTGCGGAGGCCGGGAGACGGGTTCATTTTACCGCGGAGTTCCCGACACCCCCAAAACACCCTCCCGGGTTTGCGATGCTGCTTCGAAAGCACCTGGACGGCGGAAAGGTGCTTGGCATACATCAGTTCGGGCTTGAACGCGCGATATGCCTCGATATAGGGAAGAGGGAGACGACCTATCACCTCATCTTTGAGTTGTTTGATGAGGGGAACGTTGTCCTCTGCGACGAAGGGTATACCATCATCAAACCGCTCTGGCACCACCGGTTCAGGAGCCGGGAGGTGGTCCCCGGCGCGGTATATGCCACCGGGGGACCTGACTGCTCAACCCTCTCCCCCGATGAGTTCCGGGCGATGCTTGCGGCGTCCGACCGCGATATCGTCCGGACGCTCGCTGTCGACTGCCTCCTCGGCGGCGCATACGCCGAAGCGGTCTGCCGGATGGCAGGGGTTGATAAGAGCGCCCCTGCCGCAGATGTCGATGCCGGGGCTGTCAGGGAGGCGCTCGGACACCTCATAGCCGATGTCGAAGGCCACCGGGAGCCTGTGATCACGGCCACGGGATGCTGGCCGGTGGTGCTACCAGGAGAAGAGGTTATCGAGAGGTTCTCGACATTCAGCGAGGCGCTGGATAAGTTCTACCCGCCGGCAGCCGGCGAGAAAGAAGAGACTGCACCCGGAAAACCCCGCCTCTCCCGGGAAGAGGTGATCCGGCAGCGCCAGGCCGAGGCGATCAGGGGGTTTGAGAAGAAGGTTGAGCGCTACGAACGGGTAGTGGAGGCGATCTACGAGAACTACACAACGGTTGCCGGGATCCTGGCGACGCTCGATGAGGCAAGCAGAACCCGTTCCTGGCAGGAGATCGAGGCTATACTCAGGTCAAACCGCGGCAACCCGGCAGCGAAGATGGTCTGCGCGGTGCATCCCGCCGAGGCAGCGGTGGAACTCGACCTCCAGGGGGAGCGGGTGAAGGTCTACGTCCACGAGACTGTCGAGCAGAACCTCGGCCGCTGCTACGACCAGATCAAGAAGTTCAAGAAGAAGAGGGCGGGTGCAGTTGCGGCGATGGAGCGGGCTGTCCCGGAGAGACCGCGGCCGAAACGGGATATCCCTCTCCAGAAGAAGCGGTGGTACCACCGGTTCCGCTGGTTCTTCACCAGCGACGGCGTCCTAGTCATCGGCGGCCGGGACGCCTCCCAGAACGAGGAACTCGTCAGGAAGTACATGGAGGGCGGCGACCTCTTCGTCCACGCCGATGTCCATGGCGGGAGCGTGGTCATCGTGAAGGGCAGGACAGAACATCTGGACGAGGCCGCGCAGTTCGCCGCATCCTACTCAAACGCCTGGAAGGCCGGGCATTTCACCGCCGACGTCTATGCCGCCAGGCCCGAACAGGTTAGCAAGACCGCCGAGTCCGGGGAGTACGTGGCGAGAGGCGCTTTCGTCGTCCGGGGCGAACGGCAGTACTTCAGGGACGTCCCCCTCGGTGTGGCCATCGGTCTTCAGGTCTCGCCGGAGGTCGCCGTCATCGGCGGTCCGCCCGCTGCCGTCGCCGGGCGTGCCAGGGCGTGGGTTGAACTCCGTCCAGGGCAGTTTGAGCCCAACGACACGGCAAAGAAGGTTGTCCGGGCGCTCAGGGACAAACTCCCGGAGGACGAGTGGAAAGGGCTCAAGAACGCCCTGAACACCGAGGCGGTTGCTGCGTTTGTCCCGCCGGGGGGATCCGATCTCATAGAGTCATGAAGGCCGAAGTCCGTGAGATGAAGAAGCAGTTTGGCGAGATCCGTCTCTTTCCTGAGACGCTCGACGACCTCTGGCACCTCTCCCACCTGATCCGGCCGGGGGATCTCGTCTTTGCGACGACATTCCGCGGCGTGGAGACGGCGACCGATAAGATCCGCCCCGAGAAGGTCGAAAAACGACCGGTCAGGCTCGGGATCCGCGTCGAGAAGGTGGAGTTCCACCAGCACACAAACCGTCTCAGGGTCTCCGGCGTCATCGAGAGCGGGGTGGACGTATCCGCACACCATACACTGAATATCGAGACTGGGTTTGAGATCTCGGTCATAAAACGCTGGCGCGCCGTCGACTGTGAACGGATCCGGCGCGCCGTCGCCGCCTCCGAGTACGGTGTGGTTCACGTCGTGAGCATCGAGGAGGGCGAGGCCCAGGTCTACCGCCTCCGCCAGTTCGGCCCGGAGTGGGTGACCACCGTGACAGTCGGCAGCAGCAAGGGCGCCGGGACGGGCAGCAGCCGATCGGCGCTGTTTGAGAAGACGCTCGAGGCGGTCTCAGCGGTCACCGGGCCTCTTGTCGTCGCGGGGCCCGGGTTTGTGAAGGACGAGTTCGTCGATTATGTAAAAACCCGCGATCCCGACCTCGCCGGGCGGACGGTCACCGTCGAGACACGCCGGATCGGGCGGGGCGCCGTCCAGGAGGTCATCGGCCAGGGCGTCATCGAGAGGCTGCTCGGCGATCTCCACCTTGAACGGGAGGTCACGCTGATGGAGGAGGTCCTGCTCCGGATCGCCACCGGGGGCGCCGTCGCCTACGGCATAGAGGATGTCCGCAAAGCGGTCACATACGGCGCCGCGGAGACGGTGCTGGTCGCCGACACCCTGCTCCGGGATGAGGAGGCCGCAACACTCATCGAACAGGCCGAGCAGATCAACACCACGATAGTGGTTATGAGCACCGCGTTTGAGCCGGGAGAGCGCCTGGAGGCGATCGGTGGTATGGCGGCGCTCCTGCGCTACAAGATCGAGTGATACAAGGAGAGAGGTGTGAGTATAGTCTCTCCCCCGCCCACCCACCGGAATCCGTCCTGGAAGAGGTTTATCAAACCACGGAGGAGTCTGGTGTTTCGATGGCTTCGTCTCTGCCGGCACGGCGGTACCTACTTTTATAACCGGAGAACCCCCAGTACTGTAGTAATTTGCCAATCCAGGAGAGTGGCCGGGAAAAGCGGTCTTCCATCGCCGCGTAACCGTCCCGGGAGGAGTCTCGTCTCCAGGAATGGCGCAGCACGGGTGTCACGATGAGCGAAAAACCGGGAGCAGACGAGGCCGATAAGATACGGCCGCAGACCCGTATCGAGAAACAGGTCGAGCACAGGGATCGGATAAAAAGGACGCTTGTAGCCTGCTTCATGGGCATCCTGGTCGGGGGTCTCTCATTCTACCTCTCAGGCACGCCCGACCCGGCGACCGGGCTTCAGGAGAACGCTATCATCGGTATACTTCTCCTTGCAGCGGGCGTTGTCTTCCAGAAGTATGTCTTCATGTTCATCGGCGTCGATTACATGGAACTCTCCACCAAAGATTGGTTCTACCAGAGTTTTATGACGTTTGCACTCTGGTTTATGACCTGGACGATCTTCCTTACGACAACTGTCCTTCTGTGATAACCCATGCGTATTGCCGTTGTACACCGCGATAGATGCCATCCTGTCAAGTGCGGGACAGAGTGCATCCTCTACTGCCCGCGCGTCAGGACGGGGGATGAGACCGTCATCATAGGCGAAGACCAGAAAGCCGTCATATCCGAGGAGCTCTGTGTTGGCTGCGGCATCTGCGTGAAGAAGTGCCCTTTTGATGCCATCGATATAGTCAACCTCCCCGAACACCTTGACCAGCCGATCCACCGCTACGGCAGGAACGGGTTCGTCCTCTACGGCCTCCCGATACCGATCGAGGGTAAGGTCACGGGCATCCTCGGGCCAAACGGTATAGGGAAGAGCACATCGGTCAAGATACTCTCCGGGATGCTGGTTCCAAACCTCGGGAGGAGCGATGAAGAGGTCTCCTGGGACGACGTCCTCGACCTCTACCAGGGGACCGAACTCTTCGACTACCTCAAACTGCTCTCGCAGAAGAGTGTGAAGGTTGCGGTGAAGCCGCAGTACGTTGACCAGATCCCGAGGGTCTTCTCGGGTTCGGTTCGTGAACTCCTGGCGACGACCGACGAGCGCGGCAGACTGGACTATTATCTCGGGCGGCTGTCGCTCACGAATCTCCTCGACCGGCCGATCACGACCCTCTCCGGCGGCGAACTCCAGCGGGTGGCGCTTGCCGCCTGTTTCGCCCGCGATGCTGATTTCTACTTCCTGGATGAGATCACACCGTATCTCGACGTCTACCAGCGGATGGCTGCCGCGAACCTTGTCCGGGAGCTCGCGATGGAGCGCCCGGTTGTGATAGTCGAGCACGACCTTGCCATACTCGATATGCTCGCCGACACCGTGCACATCGCCTACGGTGAACCGGCGGTCTTTGGTGTCATCACCCACCCGAAGGGTGTCCGGGTCGGGATCAACCAGTATCTTGAGGGGTTCCTCCCGGAGGAGAACGTCAGGTTCCGCGCCTACGCCGTGGCGTTTGAAACCCGGGCGCACACCGCCGCGGCCAACCGGGAGGTGCTGCTTGAGTTCCCGGCGATGACCAAACGGTTCGACCGGTTCTCACTAACGGTTGAGGGCGGCGAGATCCGCAAAGGGGAGGTCCTGGGAGTGCTCGGGGCAAACGGTATAGGGAAGAGCACGTTTGCAGGGCTCCTGGCCGGGGTGATCGAGCCCGACACCGGGGCGATGGACAAAAGGGTGCGGATATCCTACAAGCCGCAGTACCTGAAGGGGGATACGGAGGCGACGGTCGAGGAGATCCTCCGGCAGACGACGACGAAGTTTGATACATCCTACTACCAGCACGAGATCCTGGAGCCGCTCTCCCTCTCGCAACTGCTCCAGGCGCCGGTGAACACCCTCTCCGGCGGCGAACTCCAGCGGGTGGCGATAGCAGTCTGCCTCTCCCGCGACGCTGACCTATACATACTTGACGAACCGAGCGCCCACCTGGACGTGGAGCAGCGGGTGAGGATCTCCCGGATGATCCGTAAGCACGCCGAGGCCCGGGAGGCGAGCACGCTCGTGATCGATCACGACATCTACGTCATCGATATGATCAGCGACAGGATCCTGGTCTTTGAGGGCAACCCCGGGGTGGAGGGGAGGGCCGCCGGGCCGTTTGATATGGCGCCGGGCATGAACCGGTTCCTGAGGGCGCTCGGGATCACGTTCCGCCGGGATAAGAGCGGGAGGCCGCGGATCAACAAGCCGGGATCGTTCCTGGACCGCGAACAGATCGCCGCAGGGGAGTACTATTACACCGAGATATCAAAATAGGGCGGAGAGGGGCGCTCAGGCGGTTGCCGCGAGGAGACAACGGTGCGAGAACGGGAGATGTTCACCCTGGAGCACCACTGAACGGATTATCTCGCGGCGCAGTCGGGGTATGATTGGATCAGGGAAGGGGGCCTGGATCTAAAACGGACAGGGAGACCTGCCGATCGGTGATCCCCGGTCTGTAGTTTGTGATTATGACCTCGTTGATCTCCCCCCGCCGGTCAGCATTGGAGTTGATCATGCGCCGGGCGGGCACACGCTCGATGCAATATCCGGCGTAAAGCTCGTCAAAGAAGTTATCCGAGGGATCCTGGTTTTTGGGGTCGGAGTTGCTGAGCATCAGCATCGCCCCCCTGGCATCCAGGTCACGGTAGAACGCGGCAAGACGCCGCTGTTCATCGTCCCCAAACCCGCCTTTTGAGTATGATGTAAAACTCGATGACCGGTTCAGGGGGCGGTACGGCGGGTCGAAGTAGACGAAGGTCTCCTCATCGACAAAGGGGGCAGACGATGAGAAGTCGCCATGGTGTATCCCTGTGTTTTCAAGGAGTTCAGAATCGCTTCGCAGCAGTTCTTCGTGCAGTATCTTCGGGTTCCTGTAGCGGCCGGCCGGAACATTGAAGGAGCCTTCTGAGTTGACCCTGAATAGTCCGTTAAAACAGGTTCTGTTGAGGAATATGAGGTCTGCTGCCCTCTGGATCCATGCTTTGCTGTAGTTGTTCAACTGAATTGAGGCTCTCTCTTTGTTGTACTCGCGGCGGACGGTGTAATAAAACTCCTCTCGCTTTTCGGCGTCTAAATTCAGGTACGCGGTTTCCATATCCCTCAACACCTCAATCAGGTCGTCGACGTCATTCCTGACAACCGTGTAGGCCAGGATGAGATCTTCGTTGGTATCGAAGATATGGCGTTCTTCAAAAGCGTATTTACTGGTGATATGGAAGTAAACAGCCCCTCCGCCTGCAAAAGGCTCAACGTATGCAGAGACGCGGCCCTCTTTCACCGCCCGCGGAAGCCGCGCCTCAAACTCGCCCAGGAGCTGGCCTTTTCCGCCAGCCCACTTCAAAAACGGCTTTGGATCGCAGACCCTCATCCTGTTAAGCCTCCATGACAGCGCCGAATCCTGACACGGCCTGATCCGTCTCTCTATAATTCTAGGCGTCCGGGGGCTAAAAAGGATGCGAAGGTTTTCAGGAGCCGCGGGAGGCAAACGGGATTTTGAGATGGAATTTACAGATTTCAATCCACGCACCCGTGAAGGGTTGCGACGGAATATGACGGATGAGCCAGCTCGGCTTATCTCATTTCAATCCACGCACCCGTGAAGGGTTGCGACGCCAGGAACATGCCTGCCGACGCCGGGGGCGACCTATTTCAATCCACGCACCCGTGAAGGGTGCGACAGGTGCGGAGGTAGGTTCGACCTTTCCACATGCTATTTCAATCCACGCACCCGTGAAGGGTGCGACCGTCGTGTATGGGTGGATATCGCATTTAGGTATGAATTTCAATCCACGCACCCGTGAAGGGTGCGACGCAGACTCAATGGTAAGCACACTCAATATCGGCAAATTTCAATCCACGCACCCGTGAAGGGTGCGACAATCTCGCTGAGTTTTGATTCTTCGACCCCGAGAATTTCAATCCACGCACCCGTGAAGGGTGCGACATTCGTTCAATATTGACCATTGCACCACCAAAAAATTTCAATCCACGCACCCGTGAAGGGTGCGACGGAGGGCGGCCTGGTCGTGGTGCTGCTGCCGGACATTTCAATCCACGCACCCGTGAAGGGTGCGACAGCTCCACGAGCGGATAACCGACCTCTGCAAGCAATTTCAATCCACGCACCCGTGAAGGGTGCGACTCGTTCTTCGACTACTGCATAGCCTCGGCCGTCCTATTTCAATCCACGCACCCGTGAAGGGTGCGACGCGGCGATGTAGAGGGTGTAGTTGCCGGGGGCGCATTTCAATCCACGCACCCGTGAAGGGTGCGACCGACCTCGTCGCCGCCATGCAGAGATATACACAAATTTCAATCCACGCACCCGTGAAGGGTGCGACGGCCGTAATCGACAACGGACGCCTAAAAATCTATCAATTTCAATCCACGCACCCGTGAAGGGTGCGACACTTCCCGCGGAAAACCGGTAGGCCGTCAACGAGATTTCAATCCACGCACCCGTGAAGGGTGCGACGCACTCGCTGTATACTTCTGTACACGAGCTGTGCCATTTCAATCCACGCACCCGTGAAGGGTGCGACCCCAGGCTGGCTACGTGATCAGCGCGCAATCAGTATTTCAATCCACGCACCCGTGAAGGGTGCGACTTGGGGATGCTCTCCAGGTATCTCCTGGTGGTGAGATTTCAATCCACGCACCCGTGAAGGGTGCGACCCGGTTCCCCTTCGGCGTCGAATGCAAGGCACAGATTTCAATCCACGCACCCGTGAAGGGTGCGACCATTTGGCCGCACCCACCAATACATCGCCGCCTACATTTCAATCCACGCACCCGTGAAGGGTGCGACGGCCTCTACAACCTACCACAACGAGCGCGACCAATTTCAATCCACGCACCCGTGAAGGGTGCGACCGGGGGCGCCCCGTCGGGGGGGGCCGCTGGCGTCGCATTTCAATCCACGCACCCGTGAAGGGTGCGACGGTTTATGAGCGCAGGAATTTTGACAAAATGCTAGATATTTCAATCCACGCACCCGTGAAGGGTGCGACGCTGCTGCCTACACCCTCGGTTCAGTCAACAGATACATTTCAATCCACGCACCCGTGAAGGGTGCGACTCTCCCAAAAGTTTTGGGCCCGGTTTCGTTTAATTATTTCAATCCACGCACCCGTGAAGGGTGCGACCGCGAAAAAATCATCTTGTATTTGACGTGATGGGGATTTCAATCCACGCACCCGTGAAGGGTGCGACGCGGGCTCCGGGACGACCGACGCGGGTGGAAGAAATTTCAATCCACGCACCCGTGAAGGGTGCGACGCGCGACCACGGGATCAAATACGACCGCCACCACAATTTCAATCCACGCACCCGTGAAGGGTGCGACTGGTCCCGCTCAAGCTGCGAGAGCGCCCGGACCGTATTTCAATCCACGCACCCGTGAAGGGTGCGACAGGAGCACTGGGTATTTCGAGTTCACCCCAAGTATATTTCAATCCACGCACCCGTGAAGGGTGCGACGCCGCGTCTAGAGCCGCCGTTAACCCGGCGCTTATTTCAATCCACGCACCCGTGAAGGGTGCGACTCTACGGGCCGGCCGGGTCTACCGCTAAAAAGGCGATTTCAATCCACGCACCCGTGAAGGGTGCGACTCTCTGTCGGCTGTATTGCTGGTGTTGGCATCAGTTCGATTTCAATCCACGCACCCGTGAAGGGTGCGACTCGGCTGAAGACGGTGCACACATTCTGGTTCTGATTTCAATCCACGCACCCGTGAAGGGTGCGACCTCTACCTCTCTGGCCCGTATCCCGGGCACCGGATTTCAATCCACGCACCCGTGAAGGGTGCGACGGTCATGTCCTGGGTGGCCACCCGGGTACCAGTCAATTTCAATCCACGCACCCGTGAAGGGTGCGACCGGCGACGAGAGGCATGTTGATCAGAGCTCCATATTTCAATCCACGCACCCGTGAAGGGTGCGACAGGGGTTGACGGCGAAGGAGGCGGCGCCGGAGAGATTTCAATCCACGCACCCGTGAAGGGTGCGACCGTGGCGGGATGAGGCATCCCGGCTGATCTCGAGGATTTCAATCCACGCACCCGTGAAGGGTGCGACGGGTCTTGAGCTGCCGCTCGATGTCCTGTTTGGTATTTCAATCCACGCACCCGTGAAGGGTGCGACTCGTCGATGATCAGGAGTCGGGGTCGGTTTAGTCATTTCAATCCACGCACCCGTGAAGGGTGCGACAGGTGCGGATGGGCGACCTGCACCACAGAGATCGCGTATTTCAATCCACGCACCCGTGAAGGGTGCGACGAGGCCTGACACTCTGACATCTGACCTTGCAAATCTATTTCAATCCACGCACCCGTGAAGGGTGCGACGCAGGCCGCCAGCTACCTCGGCTATGCTGGTTGATTTCAATCCACGCACCCGTGAAGGGTGCGACCCAGGGATCGGGATCGTATAATCATAGTCTGCCCAATTTCAATCCACGCACCCGTGAAGGGTGCGACATGGCCCCCGAGGCCGTCGACCAGGCCATCCAGGAATTTCAATCCACGCACCCGTGAAGGGTGCGACCCGTCGTACTTGAGATCCCCGCCGGCCCGGATGGAATTTCAATCCACGCACCCGTGAAGGGTGCGACAAAACCCGCTCATCAAGCGAGCCGTGGCCGTCCAATTTCAATCCACGCACCCGTGAAGGGTGCGACGATAGACATTGATGTATTAGTTCGTACATTTACATTTCAATCCACGCACCCGTGAAGGGTGCGACTCCAGGCATGGCAGACACAGGACGTCGCCCGGCCCATTTCAATCCACGCACCCGTGAAGGGTGCGACCTGGTTACGTTGAGCATTACCGAGAATACTTTAATTTCAATCCACGCACCCGTGAAGGGTGCGACCTGGTTATCAATGCTCAAATATATACATTGATATCATTTCAATCCACGCACCCGTGAAGGGTGCGACATGATCTCGATGAGTCTATTGAGATGTGCATCAATATTTCAATCCACGCACCCGTGAAGGGTGCGACCTTTATACCGTCATAGATTAACGCAAAACCAAATAATTTCAATCCACGCACCCGTGAAGGGTGCGACCAACCGGCTCGACGACATGCAGTTTGGCGTCTCGATTTCAATCCACGCACCCGTGAAGGGTGCGACATGCATGGTGGTGATCTAAGTGCCGTTCAATTTAATATTTCAATCCACGCACCCGTGAAGGGTGCGACTTACAAATTAGATTATAACATTGCACCTGTAAGGAATTTCAATCCACGCACCCGTGAAGGGTGCGACTTACAAGTTGTTTCCTCTTTTATCTAGTGTAAGATTTCAATCCACGCACCCGTGAAGGGTGCGACACGTAACATAATCAAACACCATTATATATTAGATTATTTCAATCCACGCACCCGTGAAGGGTGCGACCGGGTAAGGGTAAGGATGAGATATTTCCAATGGTATTTCAATCCACGCACCCGTGAAGGGTGCGACGTGGCGCGTTTTTACGCAGGTCATCGGCGGCAAATTTCAATCCACGCACCCGTGAAGGGTGCGACTTTCTAATCTCCTCAAATCGGGCATATTTGGATAGTATTTCAATCCACGCACCCGTGAAGGGTGCGACCGGGTAAGGGTAAGGATGAGATATTTCCAATGGTATTTCAATCCACGCACCCGTGAAGGGTGCGACCAACCGGCTCGACGACATGCAGTTTGGCGTCTCGATTTCAATCCACGCACCCGTGAAGGGTGCGACTTGGTATTGCTTCTTCAATTTACAAAGATAATACTATTTCAATCCACGCACCCGTGAAGGGTGCGACGATTTATTGTATGCTGATTATTCTTATGTAAGAGATTTCAATCCACGCACCCGTGAAGGGTGCGACGTGAGTGTTGTGGAAAGTCTATAGCAGAACTACGTAAATTTCAATCCACGCACCCGTGAAGGGTGCGACTTTACCCTGTTACGTTTGATTACATTACGGGTAAATTTCAATCCACGCACCCGTGAAGGGTGCGACGTTGTATGATTATAAGTTTACTACTATTGACATAAATTTCAATCCACGCACCCGTGAAGGGTGCGACCCTCGACGACGAGGTCTTCTGCCCCGTCAAGGATATTTCAATCCACGCACCCGTGAAGGGTGCGACGATATTTGATTGATAATTACTATCAAACAGGTATTATTTCAATCCACGCACCCGTGAAGGGTGCGACTTGTATTGGTAAGGCACATGAACTTATTGTAAAGATTTCAATCCACGCACCCGTGAAGGGTGCGACCTTTCTAAGTGCAAGTTACTCTTAGGATAGAATAATTTCAATCCACGCACCCGTGAAGGGTGCGACTTCTTTGGTTACACCAAGCCATATGATTCGGCAAAATTTCAATCCACGCACCCGTGAAGGGTGCGACCTTAAAACGCTTGTATTGTGGTGATTCTTTCATTATTTCAATCCACGCACCCGTGAAGGGTGCGACTTGGTTTGGCAACATGATTGCCATAATCATCCATTATTTCAATCCACGCACCCGTGAAGGGTGCGACTGAGGATCTTATTTATAAATATCTTGATCTTGTTATTTCAATCCACGCACCCGTGAAGGGTGCGACCTATAAAGTCAGTCTTTGCGATTGCCTTACGCTTATTTCAATCCACGCACCCGTGAAGGGTGCGACGTGATTTACCCTACTAGTTAACTGGTAGGGGAGATTTCAATCCACGCACCCGTGAAGGGTGCGACGCCCGTACTCGGTCGTTGCTCGGCCGAGATCGTCATTTCAATCCACGCACCCGTGAAGGGTGCGACGCCCGTTCCACTGGCTGTACACCGACTACATCCAATTTCAATCCACGCACCCGTGAAGGGTGCGACCCGAACGGAGGGGCACCGGTGCATGGAGGCCGGGAAATTTCAATCCACGCACCCGTGAAGGGTGCGACTATACGCTTATTGTTACGATTGTCAGGGATATTGTATTTCAATCCACGCACCCGTGAAGGGTGCGACTGTCTGTCCGCGTGCGATCATCAGGCCTGAGGGATTTCAATCCACGCACCCGTGAAGGGTGCGACCTCTTTGGGGTCCGGGGGAAAGTCGCCTGGATGATTTCAATCCACGCACCCGTGAAGGGTGCGACATTAGTAATGGGCAGATGATTGATCCGTATGATAATTTCAATCCACGCACCCGTGAAGGGTGCGACGTAATCCCGTTCGGCCTCGACATGCCCGGCAATGATTTCAATCCACGCACCCGTGAAGGGTGCGACGCGGTTTCCGTTCGGCGTCGAGTGCAAAGCGCAGATTTCAATCCACGCACCCGTGAAGGGTGCGACTCACGACCTCGACAACCACCGGGCGCGGGGCTCCATTTCAATCCACGCACCCGTGAAGGGTGCGACCCTCGATGAGTATGGACGGCTACAGCGTCGCATACTCGATTTCAATCCACGCACCCGTGAAGGGTGCGACGGGTCTACCTGGACTGTAGCATAGGGGGATCCCGATTTCAATCCACGCACCCGTGAAGGGTGCGACGGGGTGTCGAGGGGGTATGCTCTCTCAATTGCAATTTCAATCCACGCACCCGTGAAGGGTGCGACCAAATTTTCGTTAATTTTCCTTAACTTACCTTTTAATTTCAATCCACGCACCCGTGAAGGGTGCGACAATCCTCTTACAGTATTTAAGGTTAAAACAAAACAATTTCAATCCACGCACCCGTGAAGGGTGCGACTGGTTTTGATCCGACGCCTAATGCGATAGAGTGCATTTCAATCCACGCACCCGTGAAGGGTGCGACCCGATACAAGATCGTCGATTATACGCACAATACATTTCAATCCACGCACCCGTGAAGGGTGCGACTAGAGGTTAATGGGTTTACCCATTAGCCGTGAAATTTCAATCCACGCACCCGTGAAGGGTGCGACCTTGTTTCGTTTGTAGAGTTATAAAGTTTTTTTATTTCAATCCACGCACCCGTGAAGGGTGCGACGTGAGAAGGATAGGATCTGTAATAGTTGCTACTTATTTCAATCCACGCACCCGTGAAGGGTGCGACATTCTTTTTACGGCAAGTATTCCCATCAATGAACTATTTCAATCCACGCACCCGTGAAGGGTGCGACTTAAT
>Ga0208693_1001812_pt1 | contig 14768 bp, 15 predicted proteins | sample AD_UKC071_MetaG_FD_184438 | JGI IMG/M metagenome (GOLD analysis project Ga0208693, IMG submission 184438) | Active sludge microbial communities of municipal wastewater-treating anaerobic digesters from USA - AD_UKC071_MetaG (SPAdes) (version 2) | ecosystem: Engineered > Bioreactor > Anaerobic >... | reverse complement strand
TATAAGGCGGCGAAGTAACTACCAATTTGACAAATCCATCGGGAATTTGGGAAAGTAAATCAAAACAATCCCCTTCGTACAGAATTACATCGGCATTTGATTTAAACTCAGAAGTAATTTTCATTTTTGTTATGTCAACCCCCTTTTAACTTAAAGAAGTTATTTATTTAGTATTTAAACGAATATCATGTTCTTTGGCGTACTCTTCTATAGTCCTACTACGACCTTTCTTATGCTCCCCGACGGCTTCTTCGGCCAGTACGTCAAAAGGACTCACTGCAGGGGCTATCTGCAACCGGTTACTTTGCGGATCATACTTGAAGAACAACGTGTCGCCCGCTTTTACTCCCAAGGCCTTTCTTATACTCCTGGGCAAAGTAACGCGACCTTTGTCATCTATTCTTACAGCCACTTCTTTTGTGTCAGCCATCTCCTGTCCCCCTTGGTGGGAAAATCCCACTATTTGATGGTTTAATTATAGACAATGGATTTTGCCTGTCAAGGCCGGGCAATCTGTCCGGCAGATAAAAAAGTGGCCGATGAAAATACCCTTTTACAGGTTCGAAAGACGCGCGATTTTGAAAAACTTGCTTCCGGGATGCCCTATTTTGCGTCTTCTTTCTTCAAAAGATAAAAGAGCTATGCCGAGACAGGTTACATGCCTTCTGCGCCGTCTCAGGCGGGCTGTGGGCGATATACCGGTAATAACCGGATCGTCTCTTCGATGATCTGTATAAATTTTCAATTTTTTTTCCGGTTGTCAATATTTGGCAATTTCTTTAATGTTTCTTCGCACTCGTCAATCAATTTTCTTCCCGCTTTTTTAAGTTCCGCCGTGAGCGACGCCCTGTCTTTGTAGTATACGTCGGTTAGCGACAGCTTCTGCGCAAGATTTTTCAGAAAGGCCAGTTCCGGCTCGTCATATGTTTCCCGGACGATCGTCTGTGCGCTCCTGACGCATATCTTCGCCTTTTCCATGATTTCGCCCGACAGGCTTCCCGTGTCGTTGTTCTCAAGGACCTTGATTAAATACGCCCCCGGAGACTTAATCCTGCCCGTGCTAGCCATTGCATAAATCCAGAAAGCCGTAACGAGCTCCGGGTCTTTGCCTTTAATGGTTTCCATCAGACTTCCCGTGATTGCGTTCAAAGGAAATCCCGCCAGGTACAGGCTGACGATCATGATATATTTCCCCGTTTCCAGCAACGGGATACTTTTTCTTTCTTCGATTTTTTCTTCATCGTTTCTTTGATAGATAGATAGATTATATATATTAATCAATCTATCTATCTCGATTGAACTGTTTTTGCAGTTCGGTTTAAATATTTCTTCGTTAAACGTTATTTCGGTTCCGCCTTTCTTTTTGACATTTATCTCGGCAAGGCCCGCTTTTTCCGCTTCTTCGGGTATCTTTTTCTGAAGGGACTTCGACATGCGGAGATCACGGAGAAGATCGTTTGTTTTAACCTTTGTCGAACACGATTTTTCGCACGTCGCTTTAAGAAGAGCGGCTAAAAGTATCAGCTTTATTCGGTGCTCTGCTTCGGGACAAAATAATATACTATATGCTCCACTTATAAACCGCAGCAGATGTTCCTGTTCAAAACTCACTTTCACATGGTAAAGATTAGGTATCGCTATGGTACTTAATCCGTCGTCGACATTAAGTACTCCAGCGGTACTTGTCTCATTATTAAGTACCACATCGGTACTTAATTCGGAGTCTTTATTAAGTACTCTAGCGGTACTTATTTTATTAAGTACCACGTCGGTACTTGTTCCTGGGTCATTATTAAGTACCACATCGGTACTTATTTTTTCATCTTCGGGATTAAGTACCAACCCGGTACTTGTTTTTTCTTCCATATTAAGTACCACATCGGTACTTGTTTTTTCGTCTTCCGTATTAAGTATCATATCGGTACTTAATCCTTCGTCCGACATTGCGTCTTCTGCCGAAGAGAAGTCGGTGCTTATTTCTTCTTCGTGTTTTATATCTTCGCTCGCCGCAAGCATGCTCATCTCGGCGATTGTTCTGCCCTGTTTGAGATACAGCTCTCCCTTTTTTTGTATTTCTTCGGCCGTTATCTTTTGCATGTAGTTGACAACGCCGGCTATCTCGGCTATCTGAGCGGCGAGCTCTTCATCTTCTTTGTCTCTTCTTCTTTTTCTTTTGGTTTTCTTAGCCATATTAAGACACCCTTGCCGAGCTCACGGGTATTAATTTTTCCGTCCTTTCAAAAAACTCCCTGATGAAATCCAGCCATTCGCTTTTTTGCTGCAACGTAAGGCCGTAAAATATATTTCTTCTTTTGCTGATGTTTTCCGCCATTTTTGCCTGCGTCGGAATAACGGCGTCGAAAACATCGGGCCCGAAACTCTGCCTGACGACGACTTCAAGGGACTGGTGCAGGTTGTACCTTTTGTCAAGGCCGACGATAAGGTATCCGATGAGCACGGGCAAATGAGACGTCCTGAAACGGCGCGCCGTGGCTATCATACTCATGAGATTTTGGATTCCCATGATGGCATGCTTGCTCAAAGATATAGGCACGAGCACTCCGTCTGCCGCCACAAGTGCGTTCTGCGTGAAAAGTCCCAGGTTGGGCGGGGTATCTATGAGTATCAAGGGATACCTGTCGATCAGGTGTTTTACGACAAGGGACAGTCTCATCGCTCCGTCCATTTCCCCGGCGAGCTTGTGCACGAAAGGTTCTATCGATATATAGGAAGGAATCAGATGTATATTATCAAACTTGGTTTTTAAGATACCATATCTTATATCGGCAAGTTCCAACGTGCTTTCGGGCATCTCAAGAAACTGCTGTATTGAAATCTTAACTTCTGCAGGGTCTATGCCCAGCGCTTCCGTGGCGTTTGCCTGCGGGTCGATGTCGATGACGAGCACCGGCATTTGCCTGTATTCTTCGGGCAGTATTTCGGGGTCGTTTTCCTGCAGGTAAGTGACTATTTCTGCAACGGCAAGCACCATGCTGGTCTTAGCTACGCCCCCTTTATGGTTGGCAACCGTGATTATCATGATAAAGCCCCCTTTATATTTACCAAAATGTTATGGTAACTATACCATAAAGGGGGCAAAAGAAAAACGATAAACTCTTCGTTTTTTTCTTTGATTTCTACAAAACTCTAATGGCGGAGTACATCATAGCCCTAAAAGGATGCGCAACCTGTCTTCGATTTCCGCCAATGTTTTTTCTTCTATTCTCCCGAGCAGTTTCACAAGCCGTTCTTTTGCAACGGAACGAATATCTTCGCATTTAACGAAACTAATATCGCTCAAACCGCCTTCCGGCGGGTGAACGGCGACATGAAGGGGAATACCTTTATCTTTCGTGGTAAAAGGAATTACTATCACGAGCTCGGCAGGTCCGCGATTGAAGCCGTCTACCGAAATGACAAGGGCGGGGCGCCTGCCTGCCTGCTCGTGGCCGCGAACGGGATTTAAGTCTACCAGCCAAATTTCTCCGCGAGACGGCTCGGCCATTTTAGTCGTCCTTCAGCCCGTCAAGGAGTGCAACATCCCAGGCAGCTCTTTCTTCTTTCTCTTCTTCCCACGCCTGTTGGTTTGCCTTCAGGGCTGCGAAGGCTGCGTTAGCTTTCTCCAGAAAAAGCTGACGGCGGTATAGTTCGACCGCTTCGCCTAAAATTTCCCGCATCTTCTGCCCGGTTTGGGCCGAAAGTCTTTGCAGGGTTTTATGGGTTGAAGAGTCGATACGCACGGTATTGCTCGCCATTTTTATCATCTCCCTTGAAAGTCTTATATGAAGTATATCTATTAGTGACATTATTGTAAACAAAAATGTGTCAAATATGGGGCGCTCGTTTAAATATACCGGATTGCTAGGATAACTATGTCATAAAAATAAGTTTTTAAAAATGCGGGAAGGCGCTATAAAAACACGCAGACTGATTTGGTTCCCGACAAAATATTTGCAAAAATACTTTATTTTTCGTACGTAGTTATTACTTTTTTAACGACTATATACAAAAAATAAAATAAACAAAATCGGACTCTCTCAGGCGCTCTACAAGGTACCAAACTTTTTCAAAAGGTACTTTCCTATTGTCGGGGATTTTGGACTGTTGATTTTAGGGTATATCCATATCTTTAAAGAGCAAAAGAACTCGCATGGCTACTGCGATTTCGGACCTTTTGTCGTAAAATCCAAAAACGTGATAACCATGCGGGTTCTTTAGTTTTGACGAAAAAGGTACATCCTATAAATAAGTTTATGTGACGAGCTTTGTTAAATGTTTCATTTACAACATCATAATATTTCATGACTACTTCGCCTTAATGTGAAGACGAAGTTATTACTTTAATTTTTAAATATTAATAATTAATAGAATTTTTCTATCTGCTCTTCCAATCTGTCGCGACCAAAGTCGATCTTTATGCCTAAGCTTTTCAAAAGCATGGAAAATAAAGTTGCCATGATAGCCGTTACAAGTCTTTGATGTTTAAGAACAACTATGCTTGGACCTAAATGCTGTTGGTAAGGCAAAAAATCCATATACAACAATCCGGGTGTTTTTACAATTTTGTTCACTATTATTTTTAATTCTTCCGGAGCAACAAATTGCTCCGGATATTTTTCCGCAAGCCACTGCAGCGCCAAGATGGAATCTATAAGCGCAATATTATGCCCCCTTTGATTTTTGATTCCGTATTTTAACCAATCCAACGCAGAACTTAAACTGATACCGAAAAAATCCGCAAATTCGTAATTGTCCAACCCGAAATCCTTTTGTATTTTTTGTATGATTTCCGGCGGAACTTTAACTTCTCTTTTTGCCATATCTTTCACTCCTTTTAGTTTTAGTTATTATCATTAAATACTATTCTTTAGATTCTCCCGTTGCTGTTCCTTCATCGTCGTTTTCCGGTTCTTCAAGGTCCCAAATTTCTTCAAGGTCCCAAATGAAGTCGTCCGTCAGTATTTCGAGACCATATTTATCAAGGTCTTCTTCGGTTATGAACTGCTCCCTTTCGGTCTCCTGTTCTTTTACCGTCTTGGGAGTGGCGCGCAGCAGGTCTTTTATCGTCTCGTCTTTCTCTTCGTAGGAGAGTTTCGGCTCTTCGGGCTCTATCCTTATGCAGGGTACCTTGACTATTCTCCATTTGGAGTTCATAAGGGCTATCGCTTCGCCGGGCGGTAACGCGTCGGGAGTCTCGTACTCAAGGAAGGTCAGCCTTTCAAATCCCGTCGTTTCGTACACCTTGGACTTAAAAAAGGGCGTCACGCTTTGTCTGCCGAAAATTACGGATTTTGTGGCCGGGTCCGTCATGGGAACGTCGGACGAACATATGGCGTCGACATCGAGTTTAGATATCAAAGACCTGTATTCCTGAGCTTCCGGGAAGAAGAAGACGGCGTCTTTAAACCTTAAGCTCAAGACGGAAAAGATGGCGCGAAGCTCGTCTTCATCGTAAGCGGGACCGTAGATGACGATGGTTTTGTCGTCATCCTTTAAAAGCGGCGCCCTTTCGGAAGCCGATATACGACACAGTACGTCAAGGTGGGACTGCGTGACCGAGATTATCCCGGCTGCCGTGTTTGGTGCGTTGTTGTAAATCAATAAGTTTACAGCGCCGTCTTCAAACTTTTCCCACCAATAAGTTTCTTTTGATTTCGAGTACTTCTTTTCCGCTGCATCGGCCATTATCCTTCCCATCCTTGAAGACAAAGACACATAAGGCGGTTGGGTGTTTTTTCTCGCGAAGGCTTCGGCTTTGGCTGCCGTCTTCGCCACGGATTCTATGATGTTTCTTGCGCATCTTTCCCAAAAAGGCTCTTTTGCGTTTCTCATCTCTTCTTCGGTAACGAGAATCTTGCTTAAAAACTTCGCTCCCTTGTTCGTGTCTCCTATGGCATACAGCGCTTCCATGGCGAAGTCTACGGGCACGTCTTCAACGTATCCCGAAGCGAGAACGTATCCGTCCTTAGCCAGCCCGAAGGTGTCCCGCGAAGCCAGCAAAACCGTCTTTTTGCCCAGCCTTTTATAAAAGTCAAGATTCTCGGCAATGAAGCCGAGCCGTTGCCCTTTGTCTTCTCCCGTAAAAACAGATATAACGGGCATATCTTTCTCCCCTTTCTTTATCCTTTTTCTAAAAACACGGAAAACATTTTCAATACCACCACTTAATGCAATTATAAAATGTAACAGAAATGTTTGTCAATAGGTATTAAAATAAAAAATCAAAATAAAAGTATTTATTTAATAAAATTAGATGTGATAAATATTAGCGTTTTCGCGTTTGGACTTTCGTAGCTGGGGAATATCCGAGCCGAAATCAATCGTCAGCAAGAACGTCTTTACAATTAAATCGTAGTTTTCGCCATTTGCTGCAGGTGCATATCTATCGCTAGTATCTTTTATATTAAAATTGTTGTGGTATTTAGTTGACAACAAAAATGAATTTATATATAATTCTTAAAAGGGATGTATTTTTGTTAGAAGACAACATGGATTAAAATGCGGGAGAGAAAACCCGAGATCACAAAGGCTGCTGGAAAAACAAGTAAAAGTGGTTAAGAGCAATTTGCACTCAAGCTCATGAAATCTTGCGACAGTTCGAAAATGGGATAAACGAAGTCACACAGGCCCCGAGTGGACAGAAAGAGACGCACTGTGGCGTCCTGTAAGATATCAAACTTTACGAGTAAGGAGTGGTAAATATGACGGGTATCAGAAAAAGTCCTTTGCGGGAAGTAAGGGAAGAAATGGGATTATCACAATATGATATGTCGTTGTTGTTGGGAGTATCTTCGGCGAGTTACTATCAGGCCGAAAACGGACATTATCGAAGCATTTCACATTTTGAAGAAAGATTGAAAGAAATGGGACTGTTGAGTGTGGAAGAAGACCTTGCGGGAGATTACGAAATTTGGAGAAAAGAAAAAGTAGAACACTTAAAAAAGAAGATACAGGAAAAAATAAAATGAGAAGGAACGGCGACGTGACCACCATTCCTTCTGAAAAGGAGTTAATCAATCGTGAGTATTATACATCACGTCAGGGAAATTATCAAAAACCAGGGAATAATAACTTCACGAATTCCTGCCAATCGTGGCCATTTTTTAATTCCCGTATATACGGACACGAAGTCCCGTTATAGGGAAAACCCTGTAACTGTCTTGTTTAAACATGCCTTTGTAAGTGGTGCCATTTTGGATTCGGGAAATGCCCAACTTGCGTATGATAAAGTGACCTTGAGATCCCTTGTAAATACCGGGTTTTCGAAGGGTCAAATACGCAAACCTAAAAGTTGCGTATATTACAGTACTAAAGACCCCTTGCAAACACCGGTCTCGCAGACTGGTGCCATTCTCCTATGGATTATCCATAATAAAGTGGCACCACCTGCACCACCCGAAAAATGTCAGAGTAAAAAGAATTCCCGAAAAGAGTATTATGTGGGTTTTGATACGGAGTATTGGCAGGACGATAAATCACGGTATATATTGAGTTACCAGTTTTCAACGTATTTTAAGGGAGATATTTACACTTGGGTTTGTTTGTCGGGAGACAGGAAGTTTCCCTTTTCCGTCTTACTCTCCTGGTTTTTTGAAGATATGAACTCCCAAGGTTTTGGATTTGATTTTACGCAACCTTCCAATGTATGGGTTATCTCTCATTACGGAAGTGTGGATTACACCGCAACGCGGGATTATGACCATATTCTCACGTCTTCCGACAGTTTGAGAAAGACTTTGGTAAGTATCGAGAAACCCGTTTACCTGCGATTGAGAGATATGTCTCGTAATGGATGTGCTCACCGCATTTTTTTTCGTGATACCACTCTTCTTTCGCCCGCAGGGAGTTCTTTGGAGAGTCTCGGGAAGGTTCTCGGCATCGGAAAGGTTGAAATACCGTCTGAATACGATAAATCGGATATGAAGACCTTTTATACCAACGATCCCTTGGAATTTCTGTTTTACGCAAGTATCGATCCCGTGGTTACTTTGTATTGGGCGTTTTCCGTCATGTCTTTTACGGGTACCAACAGGTTGCCTGTTACGGTTGCGAGTCACGGCGCAAATTGGGTTAAGAAACAAATAATGAAGTCTAAAAAATGGAGAAAGAAGGATTTTGATACCTTATTTCTCGGAAGGAAGGCAGTTGTGGGCGAAAAAGGTAAAGGCAAGGTACGAATGTTGGAAAAGTGGGACGACGACCTTGTGGTTCCCATGACGGCAGCAAGCGAATCTTTTTACGGTGGGCGCAACGAGTGTTTTTTGTACGGGATCCACAAGGGTCCCTGGTATGATTACGACCTTTCGGGCGCCTATTCGATTGCCATGCAAATGTTGGGAACTCCTATTTTCTCGGAATGTCACGAGAAAACCGATTTAAACGACGTTTCTTTGAGCGAATATGTTTCGGCAAGGATTGATTTCGAGTTTCCGATTGATACTCCCTTCCCTTGTTTTCCGATTAAGGACGACGAAGGACGCGGGTTGATATTTCCGTTGAAGGGCAGGACATGGGCGTCTTCTCCCGAAATCATACTGGCAAGAGAACTTGGAGCGAAGATACGTCTCGCAGAGAAATGTTATTATTCCGTTCCCATCGGGGATCGGATATTTGGGGAAGCCGTGAAGGTAATGATCGGTAAAAGGGAAGAAGCAAAGAAGGAGTACGGCGTAAAGTCCATATATGACTTACTTTGGAAGGAAATGATTAACTCCGTTTACGGGAAGTTGGGACAGGGATTGAGTGGCAAAAGGGCATTTTCTACCAGAAAAAGGGCGACTCGGGAAACTCCCTTTTCTCCGATTACCATGCCTTTTATGGCGTCTTACGTCACTTCTTTCATTCGGGCCTGTGTGACTGCAGCCATGACGGAAATCGTAAGGGCAGGATATCGCATTGCGTCCGTTACTACCGACGGATTTTTATCGGACGCACCACCTGAAGTTGTCTTTGGTTTGAATGCCTTCGGTTTTGGGGATATCTACAGGAACTTAAGACTGGAAGTTGCAGGAAAAGACGATATGTTTGAGATAAAACACAAGGCAAGGGATATTGTTATTTTCACTACACGGGGTTGTTTCGGAGTAGGCGAGATCGAAGAAGACGGAAAGACGTGGGAACTCCCACAAGCCAAGGCAGGTTTCTATTTTAAAGGACTCGACGAAGAGTACAAAACGAAGACGGAGAAGAAAAACAGAGAGTCCGAGTATCTCGCCGAAATGTTTCTTTCGAGAAAGGGAAGGATAACATATAAAAAGACAATTCTCCCTTGTCTCCGTGATTATCTTCTGAAGAAAAAGGAACTGGCAAGGATAGAGACCAAGGCAATCAAATGGGAATTTGACTTTAAAAGAATGCCCGATCTGGAGAACGCAAGGACGGAAAGTATCGAAATAAAAGGCAGGGAGTACGAACACCTTTCTTTCGGTACATTGCCGTGGAACGACATGGAAGAATTTAGGGAAGTCAGAAGTTACAGGGACGACCATGAGCAAATGTATATTCCTTTGAAGGAAAAAAGACAACTTGTGAGATTGATTTTTTATGCGAGAAGCAGGAAGGCAATACGTGAAGCGGGATATAACGTAAGAGACACGAAAATAAACGACGAAAACGAGATATTGCGTCCTTATGTCATGTCTCTTCTCGGGGCATACCTAAACGGAGAGATAGAAAGACCGAAGGAATGGAAGGGTAAAACATATAGTCACATTGCACTTTCGATAAATCGGAAAATCTATGCAAATATGGGATATGAGTTGGGACTCTCAAAGGACGATTTAAAGAAGGCAAAGGCACGGTTTAAGGGGATTATAGAAAGTCCTTTTACCGAATATTTGAGAAACCTTTTTGAAGGGGGATACGGGAATGTCAAAGACGGTATCAGTGAGATTATCGAGACTCAAGCCGAGAGAATATCACAACCAACTTAAACACGACCGACGGGAGAATAAATATATTCCGAAGTATATCGATAAATCCCGAATGCATGAGAACGTGACACTCATAGACACCAAAACTGCACATGTCTCGGGTTTTGAATACTTAAAATATCTCAACAAATACAGACAGGAAATGTTTGAGATCAGTAAAAGCGGATTGAAGAGAAACAGGAAAACTTACCAAGGCATTCGGAAAAACCACCACAATAAGATATCCAATCGGGATCCTGATGAAACATACTACCTGCCTGAAGGCCCCGTGCAGGTAGTGGTGGTCCGAAGCGCTTCGGGCAGGGCCAGGATATTCGGAAAAGATGACTTCAGGTTTACGCAGGCAGTCAATCATCCCGATCAGGGGACGGGCGCAGACATAATCAAAGAAGCGTTAATACGCCTTTACCACGACACCGGCTACAAAATAGTTCTAACCATTCATGACGAAATTGTATTGGAAGTGCCTGAAGATGAAGCGCAACCAGCAAAAGATGTCCTGCGCCAAATAATGATAGAAGCGGGTAAAAAGTACATTAAACCTATTCCCGTAGACGCCAAAGTGGGCATAGGCGACACCTGGGGCGATTGTTAAAAACTTCGTTTCTACTGCAGAACACAAAATTTTTACGAAGGGGGTGACATCTACGGGGTGATGAAAATTGAAGCAGAAATTATTAGGCGGGTACAAAAATATCAAAAAACTTGCGAAGGAACTTGGGTGCAACGTAACGGATTTGCTGGCGCTTTCCCGAAATCGGGATCCTTTCTATTCAGGTGGCAAGAGCAGCAGGGAAAAGGCGGAATGGTTTGCTGACATATGGAAAAGTGAATGCTTTGAAGAAGGTATTCATTTGAGAAGGATACATTATCGTCTTGTGAGCAAAAACGGTTCTACGAGAGCCAACGGCACGCCGTACGAAAATGACCAAAAAAGTTGGGCTTATCTCCTGGAAGCCGCCTGTCACGCTCGATATCTCGGTTTGGTCGATGCAGAAAAAATAGTGGACAGAAGAAATCCTGATCCCTTCATACAGGCCTGTGCAGCAAATTTTCCAACACCAACTTACGCCCGCGACGAAATTTCGTGGGAAGTACCTTATGTGAGCGCAAAACTCCAATGGAGTGAAGATTGGGAGCTTCCGTCGGTTTTTCCGGTGGGATATAAATATTCAAAAAACCTGCAGCCGTATCATCTTGAAATCTGGACGGAAAAGACCACGATAAACGATGTATTTGAACCGCTATGCCGGGAGTTTGGCGCAAATCTGATCGCGGGTGCGGGGTTTTTGAGCATTACAAGCGTCATAGAGCTACTTTGTCGTGTCGCTTCAACCAAAAAACCTTGCAGAATATTTTACGTATCCGACTTCGATCCGGCGGGTTCTTTCATGCCTTTCGCGGTTGCGAGACAGATTGAATTCTGGACGGGTTTTTATTCCCTGGAGTGCGACATAAAACTGAAACACGTCGCCCTTACGCAGGAGCAGGTTGAAAAGTACCAACTCCCATCAATACCAATAAAATCAACTGATACGAGAAAAGATACCTTCCGGAAGAAATACGGGCAGGACGCCACAGAAGTGGATGCTCTCGAAGCCAACCGTCCGGGAGAACTGGGGCAGATCGTTCGGAAAGAACTTGAGAAGTACTATGATGAAATGCTTTCTAATTCTTATAAGGAAGCCCGCGAAGAAGCTGCAAATATAGCAAATAAGTGGAAAGAAGAATATCTGGGAAAATACGAAGACGGGTTGCGGGGGCTTAATGAGCAAAAACAAATCATTATCAAGAAATATGAAAAAGAGTTAAAAGAAATACAAGAAAAATGCGGCTATGACTTTAATCTTATCAGGGAACAGATAGGAGTATTACAGCACGCCGTACAAAATGAGATGGATAGTGCATTCCTGGATATTCCATCCCTTCCGAAACCAAATGTGGTTGGAGACGAAGAAGAAGACCTTTGGATTTTCGACTCTTCACGGGACTACTTACAGCAGCTTGAAATTTACAAAGCGCACATGCCTAACAAACTCAATCTTGATTGAAACGACAGAAGACTAAAGCAGGTTTAATGGTAAAGGGAGATGACGGGGAACGAATTTAAGGTTAAAGTTCAAGGATTCGGCCGGCAAGGAACAAAGCATAGTGTTAAAAGGTTGCGAATTATGCATGTGCAGATTTGACGAAAGGAATTTTAAAACCGATCACGTAGGGTATTTCAACGCCCCTGCGAAGCCTTGCAACAATGCTCCAGGATGCCCTAAAAGGCCTTTGTTTTATCCGGCAGGTATGATTTTACGCCTAGGCATATTTTAAGGGCATTTACGGCCTTAAAAGGGGTCTTGCAAAGTTAAGTTAATTTCAATTTATCTCACAATGCGGCGCTAAGGTGCGTATAAATATCGAGCAGAGCTGTCGTTCGGCCTTGCGTGCAAATAACGCCCCGTCGTTGCCACTGAAGCATGCCCCAATGTTGACTGAACCAGATGAATTGGACATCCCCGTTCCAAAGCATGGCTTGCGTGGGCATGGCGAAACCACTGGGGCGATACGTCGGCATCTATGCCTGCACGTCTTGCGGCACTGCGCACAATGCGCCAGACTTGGGAAGGATCGAGAAAACCGCCCTTGCGTGACACAAAAACCGGATCATCCGGACCGCCTTTGCGGCAAACGGAGACAAGCTCCCTGTGTATACGATCATCGACCAATATCGTTCTTGTCTTGCCCCCTTTGCCGAAAATTGTTATGTAAGTGTTTTCGCCATCGCTTTGTATATCGCGCCACGCCAGCCTGCACAATTCAGACACCCGCATGCCCGACAAGTAAAGGAGTTTTAATATAACCCTGTTTCTGTCGTCAGGCTCAAGGGCTATCATGCGGGTCACGTCGCTTTCGCATAGGATCCTTTCGCTTAAAGTGTTTTTAACTCTTGGCAGTTTCACGGCAGCCGAGACATCAAAGTGAACGTAACCTATTCTTTTGGCGAAACCAAAAAGCGACTTTATTGCCGCAAGGATTCGTGCCTTTGTGGCGGGCGCACATTCCAAAGTATCGGCGAAGACCTGGACATCCCCTATCGTGATTTCGTTCAACGGTTTGCCCGTGAATGCCAAAAACCTTGCCACATCGCTTCCGTAAATCCTTTGTGTCCCAGGGGCTTTATCATGTAGCCATATGGTAATGACCTGTTTATCGTTATAGGCTTGCTGAAATGTTAAAATTTTGTTCAACATTATCACCTTCATTATTAATAAATTATTATATAAAATAAATCGGAAGTCAAAATCAGCTTTTTTTTCTATATACCTACATTTAATTTATTGTGAGCGTGGCTTTTATGTATATGGTGTTTAAATATCTTGCTGACGAAGCCCGACTCTGCCAAATTCCTGGTCATTTTAATTTATTCATTCATGCAAGGTGCAATATCCCGAAACTTGCCGACAATATGTCGGGAGTTGTTATCTCTTCCGTTTTAATGGCTACTTTTTCCATGGCGTCTCAGAGAGCAAGCGGAGCAGCGGTATCCGCAGGGGCGGGAGCTGCAAAATCAGGATTGGGAAGGATATTAAGGAGATAAAACGATGGAAAAATCTGTTTTGGAAAAAGAAGTTTCCGATAAGATTGAAAGGCTTTCGTGCCCGAAATGCGGAAACGATTTAGGTTTAAAACAACCTTTATCGTCGGCAGCGGTTTTGTGTCCCAAATGCAGAAAATGGATCGAAGCATACGAAAATTCAGAGAACCATGTCATAATATTTTAGAGTCAAAATATAATTTAAAAGGAGAGAGAACCATGAAGAAAATTGCTGTTGCAGGAATATTATTGGTTATGTTGTCGGTATTTATCTTTAACGGAGAAGCATGCGCTTTTTTCTTCAAAAAAGGAATGTCTTCGAAGGAAATAGAACAAAAGGCGACAGAAATACTTAAAGGATCCATTCCCGGCGTCGATGAATCTCAACTTAAAATCCATGCCGTTGAAGTATGTTACGGCAAAGACAAAGTTCTGGAATCCGTTTGTTACGTGGTTCCCGTCAATCTCATGCATGACAGGTTCAGGGCATATTTTTATTATAGGCTGCAAGGGCTCTACAACAATATTCCGGAGCTCGATCTTACCCGCTTTCTTGTAAAAGTTCCCGACGAAGGACCCTTAGGATATCTTTTACTAAGGGACGAATGTACGTGGCTGGATAAATTATATTTCGAATTTTCTAGAAAGACTTTCGAAGAGACCGATTGGACGGAAATTTCCAGTCTCGTTTCTTTGTATAGCATTTGCGATTATTGCCGGCCGGCTCCTTAAAAAACATGCACCTGTGGTGCCTTATTTCGTAGCCTTTTTCGCTCGCAGGTATAAAACTATAACCGAGACAAATTGGATATGCTGTGCGCCGAAAACCGCATCCTTCAAATTGAACGAGAGATTCTAAAAACCCTGGCCTTCTTTGTCCAGGAGACGAAAGGGACTCGACAGCCATATCATCGTTCATAGCTGAAGCTTCTTCCCATAGGCTTCGACACTCATTTTAAATGCAAGAAAATGTCTCTTTACTTGCATTTCATTGTCGTGTATAATTTAGAACTATTAGAATCGTTTTAATAAATATAACGTTTCCACAAAGTATTAAATCTATTAAGCAAGAACTAAGAAGATATGGCGGTATACGTTAACAAATATTTGTTCAAATATTTGTTTGTACATTAAAGTAAATTGACAATTTGATATCGTATAATTAGTGTATAAGGCAAGTGCACGAAATTTCCAGGAAAGAAGGGTGAGTGCAATGATGAAAAAAGCACGGATACCCGCTCTTGTCTCGG
>Ga0208693_1001808_pt1 | contig 14783 bp, 25 predicted proteins | sample AD_UKC071_MetaG_FD_184438 | JGI IMG/M metagenome (GOLD analysis project Ga0208693, IMG submission 184438) | Active sludge microbial communities of municipal wastewater-treating anaerobic digesters from USA - AD_UKC071_MetaG (SPAdes) (version 2) | ecosystem: Engineered > Bioreactor > Anaerobic >... | reverse complement strand
ATTTTCTGATATATCTCTAAATATTTTCTATTTTTTTATTTCAATAATGTCTTCTTGTTGTTTATAAATCTTATTCTATATTTTATAGTTATACATCGCCGTTGGATATCTGTTCGCTAGTTTTATAAGAAGATCTTGTAGTTCCTTTACTGTTGGGTCATCTGGTATAGTTATGACATAATCAGATATATTGGAAGAAGCCGGCATACAAACACCCCCTATTAAATCAAATTCTTAGAATAGCCATGCGATTTTGTTATGTCTATTCCAACGTCAAGCAAAAATTGTTCTAATTCCATCTCATCGTGTATTTCCCTTCTTTTTAAGCTACCTTCCTGTTTAGCAAAAACATTACCATATCCCAATGCGTTAAGTTTCTTCTTTAATTTTATAAGCCATTTCGGATCACTTTGATATAAGAAATTTTCTGTATATACATCATGAAAAACAAAATCTCTTTTTTTATATTTTGTAAGCTGAATAACATTTCTTGTTTTCCCGTTTATTGACTACCGTTTCTTTTCTAATACCCATATTGTATCGTTCATAATATTCGTTGTAAAAGCCCTATTCCATACATATTTAGGACAATTACAACTTACGTTCCCCTCCTTTCTAAAAAGTATTTAAGAGATAGTTTTACTACCGGATTATAGGCTTCTTTATCTTTTCTTTAGTATCCTGGATATATAATAACTTTTTTTTGTCAAAAATATATAGTCCAGGTTTATCAAACTTGTCAACTTTTTCATACTCTTTGACGCTATCATCTATCTAAAAGTTAAAAATAGAGTATTTTGGGTAATTTTGCGGATAATAACCATCCTAGTTTCTTATCATATCTTTAACCTATATAATGTGTATCACTGAACCACTTTTTAGTATTTCTTCCTAGTTCTTAACATAGTTTATCAAAAATTTTAACTATATATCTCTGTAAATAGGTACTGTATCTATTTTCTACTATTCAGCAACAACTAATTTCGAACGATACTAAAAAATTCTCAAATATTTAGGCTTAGGTTTGTTAGATAAAAAAATTCTCTCAACACTGTCATAATAATCTGGTACAACAGATAACCTACCAAAAGACGGAACTATTTTATCAAAGTATTTTATGTAACCAAAATATTCTTCGTTAGAAAGAACTATAAGCTTATCCCGATACTCGCTACTTTCTTTTTGTATATTCTAAAAGACTTCTTCTAGACTATTAGCCATCTTTAAAAACCTCCTAAAGAAGCTAATAAATACCTTGTATATCGATAAGATGTTTTCTATAATCTAAAATGTTAAACTCTATTTCTTCCGATTTCTTAACATCAAGAAAATATTGTATAATACTTTTGTAGTTAAATAATTTTGCTATTTCTTTGTCTGAAATATATTTATTCTCCTGTTTAGCATTTTTTATCCAACATAATCTTAAATAATATAAATAATCGGTGATACCAAGCCTTTTCATTTCTTTATAAGCCAATGTATGATATATATTTTCGTCCATATTATCCCCCTTTATTTATATTATAACACATTCATATAACAAAAGTCAAGTCTTTTTTTAGAAATTCTACAAAATGTTTTTTAATAATATGCCAGTGAATAATATATAATAATTGCTAGTTTTACTCAACAGTAGACTATAAGCTCTTTCCAAAAATTCGCTAATTAATATATAATATAATATATAAATTAATAATTATAATTATTAATATATAATTTTATTTATTAATTATTTATCTAGTTATTAGGGTTCTATATCTAACTATAGTTTTATAGTTATTATAGTTTTAGTATTAGTTATTAAAGTTCTATATCTGATTATAGTTTTATAGTTATTATAGTACTAGAATTAATAAATAGAAAAATTGTTATTTAAATTATTAATTATACGTAAATTCTAGTAATACATAACATTATTAGTAATTAGTTTAGTTCTAGTAATTATATATAATTATATATTATTAATATAATATTTATTATTAATAATTACTCTTAGTATATATATATTATATATAATTAATTAGGCGAATTTTTGCGAGATGAGTTTCTAATATAGTTGTAATGCTGCTTACACAGTTTTTCTATTTATTAATAATAAAACTTTCTGTAGCTATTTTTTATTAAAAAGTTGTCATATTTCAGTAGATAAAGATCTTACACTAATAACTGTAAAAAGTTATTTTTTTGTTGACAAAATAGGAGATAATGTGTTCTAATGTATAAGATAAAGAAAAAAGTTATAGCGAATATATTTTACGTCTAAAGTTTTTTGTTAGGAATTTCCCCCACAACATTTATATTATACCACATTTTTCATTTATTTACAAATTTTTTTAAAAAAAGTGTTAATAAAGTTTTGTTTTTTTTAGTTTTTTGTGATATAATATATTTAGAGATAGTTTCTGCCGGAAAGTTTAAAAATTGTTAAAAATAATTTGACAAGCCTAAGTAATATATGTTATAATATATTTGAAAGTAAAATGTTATTAGGAGGGTTGATTTTATGTTTGGTACAGTTAAGTGGTTTGATGCTAAAAAAGGCTTTGGATTCATAACAACAGATGACGGCGAGGATGTTTTTGTACATTTTTCAGAGATCGTTATGGATGGGTTTAAGAAGCTAGAAGAAGGACAGAGGGTAAGTTTTGATGTTGAACAAGAAGAAAAGGGTAAAATAGCAAAAAATGTTATAATCCTTAGATAATTTTCAAAAGTGCGAGAAATTATTAAAACAGGGAGGTAGCATATGATAACTACTATTGATGAACGTGTAGAGGAATTTTTAGATAGTGCCAATATTATATTTATTACAGGCGAGATTAACGATGAAATGTATAGGTATGTAGTATCAAAACTTATTTATTATGCTGCCGAGAGTAGAAATCCTATTTATTTAATAATAAATTCCATTGGTGGTAGTGTTTATTCTGCGTATGGTATTATATCTGTTATGAAAAGTATAAAAAACGAGATAGTTGGTATAGCAAACGGTATTGTTTCTAGCGCTGCCTTAGTTTTGTTAGCTAACTGTGATTATAGGTATGCCTTTTCTGGCTCTAGTTTCATGCATCATTTACCTTCAACGTCAGTAGAAGGTACAGATATAGACATAGAACATATGATTGAAGAATTAAATATAATAAAAAATCATGAATTTTTTAAGAATACAGAAAAACTTACACCAAATAGCATTGATTTAACTAGAAATGTTGATCATGCTTTTACTTTAGAACAAGCTAAGGAATCTGGGTTAATACAAAAAGTTATAAAAGATTTTGACGATATTGTCCCGGAAAAATATGCTGAAGATATAAAAGCTTCTATTGTACAAGAAATATTTACTAACATTCTTGCTGTTTTTGAAGAATATGATGATGTTGAGATGTTTAGTGAGGTGCTAGATCTTGTTAAGTATGTTATAACTGAAGAGGAATAAGATGATGCCTGCCTAGAGATTTAACGTTAGATAGGAAAGTCAAAAACATTCAATGTTTAATAATTCACAATAGGTGGTTTTACTATGGATATGAAAAGCAACAAATACATTGACGATATCTAGAAATATATGTTTGTTTCAAAAGAAAATGCCGTTAAAATACTATAGTTGTTTGAGTATGTATTATTAAAAAATACAAAAGAATATAAGAAGACAAACATTAAGGTAGTTAATATGAAACTAAAGAAGAAGGGTGATAAAATAATAATAAAAATCGACGATGATGAGATAGAGGAGATGTAGAGATATGTATAGGAACATTTTCTAGAAAGATAAAGACTATGATTAGAAAATACTATAGACAATTATTCTTGACAGATATGGAGATAAATAGCTTGATTTTCTTTCTAAAGAGATGTTAGAGTATATGAAGTTAAAATTTTATAATAAATATAACAGACAGTTTATTGAAGGTGCCGAAGACGACGCCTTCCTTCTTCTTTGTATTTATTTTGCAGATTATTATAAATTTTCGAATTACAGCACATAGTTATTATTGGCAAGATTTATTTATGGAGAAAATGTTGCCGAAAAAATAATGGACGGAGATTTGCTTATTAAAGATCTGGATAATTACAGTATAATAATAGAGCTTATAGATGATTTTTAGAAGTATAATTCGACGTATATAGAAAATGGGGGTTTTTAGATTGGATAAGATAGATGTCATTGAAGTTGTATATAACATGTTTGGTGGACTATATACAAAGAGTGAGGTCAAAAGCTTATTTGATAAGTTTGGTTTAGCGATGCAAGATTAGTTAATAAAAAACGGTGAAATATATATACCGCATGTTGGGAAAATATATATAAACGATGAAGGATTAAGAACAGTAAGGGATTTCGTGAATGACATAGAGTTTAAGACAAGATTAAAAGTATTAAGGGCTAGACCATGTAGTTAGCTTAAAAAAAGAATGAAAGAAGAGCTAGCAGAACAAGGAGATGATTAATACTATGGACATTGCTAAACTTCGACAGCAGTATCCAGATTATAATTTTGATATATAGCATAAAAGAGATAAAATCTTTATGGGTGTGCCGATACATTTTGATAAAGAAACTGGCGAATATATCGAGCCACCGTTTTGGGAAGAAATAAGGCGAGAATGGAAAGAACTTTCTATGGAAGAGTATGGCTACGAACCGTGTGGTGTTTTTAATAAAGCAAATGGATATGCTTGTTAGAATAAGTAGGAATTGTTAGAAGAAAATGATGGTGTATGTTTTGTACATTCACAATCTAAAAAAATATAGAAAGTCCCGATGGAAGGAACAGATTATTTATATCAGTTAAGCTTATTATCGATACAAACATGTGATTCTTGTGTACTTCCGCAGAAAGAAGAACTTTGCCCTTATTATACTATTAAAAACACTTGTACATATGAGAATGCTGTTTATAATGACGTTGTTAATAAGCTAAAATTTTATTATGGTGAAGATATAGATCCTATTCTTGAAATAAAAATAGCACAATTAGCTATAAACATTGTACTAAACATGAGAGCTAGTCTATTGTTGTCAAGAAACATGTATGTTAGGGATAATAAATCGACGATTGATATACACCCAGCATTTAAAGTTTTTAAAGATACAACATAGAAAATAAACAGCTATATATCATCTATCGAAAAGCTTATGAGTGGCGTTGCGGCAACAAATATGGACGAACATGATAAAATATAGTATTTTACAAACAGGCTTACGCATGAAGAGGAAGAGGAGACAATGGATCCTGAAGAGATAGAGAGGCTTATACAGAGAGATATAATGAAAAGTCAAAAAAATAAGATTTCACACAATGAGATAAAAGATTGGAATAAGATTGAGAATTTTTTTGAAGAAGAATGATTGTAGATATATGGTTAGTTTAGAACTAATAACTAATTTAAATCAGTGAGGAGGGTAAGCACGTGGTTGGGACAAAACGTGAAGGGTTTTTAGAAAGGACATTTAAGCTAAAAGAAAACGGGACAGATGTTAAAACCGAAGTGTTGGCTGGTATTACGACATTCATGACTATGGCATATATTATCTTTGTTAATCCAGCGATTTTAAGTGATGCTGGTATGCCTTTTAACGGAGTATTCATAGCAACTATTGCCGGTGCTATTTTAGGTACTGTTATGATGGCACTTTTAACAAACTATCCTTTTGCTTTAGCTTCAGGTATGGGATTAAACGCATTTTTCACTTATTCAGTTGTCATCGGGATGGGAATTAGCTGGCAAACGGCACTTGGTATCGTATTCATTGAAGGTATCATATTTATCATCTTGAGCGTTACACCAGTTAGAGAAATGATTGTAAATTTCATGCCGATGGGGCTAAAAACTGGGATAAGTTGTGGCATAGGATTGTTTATAGCTTTTATTGGATTACAAAACGCTGGAATTGTTATTGCGGATTCGGCGACATTAGTTAAAATGGGCGATATATTTTCTGGACCAGCTTTAATAGCTATTTTAGGTTTGATAATCACTGGTATTTTACATGCGCTGAAAGTTAAAGGGGCTTTGCTGATTGGTATTGTCGCTTCAACTGTTTTGGGGCTTTTCAATGGTGTTACACCCATACCGCAAGGGATGGTAGCTTTGCCTAGAATGGCAGATTGGAATCAAGTTTTGTTTCAACTAGACTTAAAATCAGCTTTTAACTTTAGCATGATTGGTGTTATAATTTCTTTCTTGTTTGTAGACATTTTTGATACGGCAGGAACGTTAATAGGTGTAAGCCAACAGGCAGGCTATTTGGAAGAAGACGGTTCTTTACCAAAAGCCGATAAAGCATTGTTGGCTGACGCAATAGCTACGGCTGGTGGGGCTCTTTTTGGAACAAGTACCGTGACGACATATGTTGAGTCATCAGCAGGCGTTGCGGAAGGTGGTAGAACTGGATTGACTGGTATCGTTGTTGCTATTTTATTTTTTCTATCGCTTTTCTTCCAGCCGCTGGTAGCAATAGTACCTGGTGCGGCAACAGCGCCAGCATTGATAATTGTTGGCGTAATGATGTTGGCAAATATAAGGTATATCAAATGGGATGACTTTACTGAGGTTTTGCCTGCTTTTGTTACGATGATAGCGATGCCTTTAACGTATTCCATTTCTAATGGAATAGCTTTAGGATTCATTACGTATCCAATAATAAAACTATTTACAGGCAAGGGTAAAGAAGTTCATTGGTTAGTATATACACTTTGCGCATTGTTTATTGTATATTTCATAGTTTTTTGATGGACTAATAAATTAAATACTTTTTATAATAAATAATAGTAAAAAAAAGATTTTCGAGGATGGTTGATGCTATAATGAAAAATGATTTTAAAGAAAAATTGTTAGCTTTGCCATTGTCACAGTTTATAGATCCAAGAGAATTTTAGACATTAGCTGACTATTATTAGTTTGTTTATAGATAGACTAATGACCCGGTATTTTTTGTTGATAATGTATTAACACCGATTAATGTATAGGGCGAGCCGATAAAATTAGCTGATTATCAAAAAGAAGCGATGTATATAATGTAGCGGCAACAGTATTCAGCAATGGCTTGGTCTAGACAAATAGGTAAAACTGAAACTGTTAGTATGCTTTTACCTTGGTTATTATTTGCCCAATAGCAACCTTGGATAGTAATAGCAGCACCTTCAAATTCCCAGGCAAAAGATTTATTACATAGATAGGAACAAAGGATAATGGGAAGTAAGTATTTATATGATCCAAGTAGAGTTGATTTACTTGATAGTCTTATAAAAGTAGAAATACAAATCCTAAATAGTTTAACTGGTGAAATGGTTACGAAACAGTTAAAAATAGATAAAGTTGCTGCCGGCGATAAAGCTAATCTTGTTAGAGGTAAAAGTGCTTCTGTATTAGTGGTTGAAGAAAGTTAGTTTATATCAGATGACATTATGGCTGAAGTAGTTTTGCCAATGGCGAGTTCTAAAGGGTCTAAAATTGTACAAATATCCACACCGCATGGTAAAAATCATTTTTATGATACTATGTTTAATAAGTCATATTATGAAACTAGGATATATGATTATACTTATGGGCTAAGAGCTGGTATATTAGATCCTAAAATCATAGAAGATGCCAAAAGAAATCCATAGAAGTTTAAGCAAGAATATGAGTGTTCTTTTAATGTTAATGCTATATCTTATATTCCATCATTTTTGTTAGAAGACGCTTAGAAAGACTATGCTTTGGGTACAGAGGAATAGTTAATGGGTATTGGTAAAAATTAGAAGTTTTTTATGGGAGTAGATTGGGGAGGATCTGGTGAAGATAAAACTGTTTAGACTGTTATTGCTTAGTGGTTTGATGATAAAGATTTAAGGTATAAAGTAGTCGATTAGATATGGTTTACTACAGCATAGTTTGGGGAAAAAATGAGTTAGATTTAGGATTTATACCACAAATATGAATGTGTTTATGCTTATTTTGATAGTTACATAGGGGAAAGTTAGGAAGACGTTTTAGCTAAAAATTATAAAATAAGGGCAGATCTTATAACTTTTTCACAATAGCGAAAATATAACTTATATAATAATTACAAAATATAGTTAGAAGATAAGCTACTTGAAATGCCAAAAGATAATTTGTTAGAGGGACCGTTTTTTGTGGCTGAGACCGAGAACCTTGAAGAGAAAAAAAGTGCTTCTAGTCCATTTTCGTCTATACAGCCTTAGGGTAAAAGAGACCATGATGACTTCCCTGATTCATTAGCGTTAGCTATTACTTGTGCTAATGAAAAATTCGGGGCTAGGATTCAACAATCCCAAATAAGTAGGATATTAGATAGGGTGAAACATAAAGACAGGAATAAATATAAATATAAAGAAGGTAGCATATATTATGTACCTAACTATAATATAAAAGATTTAATGGATGATGACATTTACGATTTATCGTCTTTCATGGATGATAGTTTAGATATAGATAATTTTGATTCATTTTTTTGAGGAGGTAAATGATGGATAAGAAAACAACTATAAAAACTGTAGAATAGGGCATAGACAGCGAAATAAGTCAGTTGCTAGAAGAAAATCTTTAGTCATAGATTAGAAAAATAACTGTAATAGGCAATAGCCGCGTAAGTGGGAATTCTTATGATATAAAAGAAACAGAATATATGGGCACATACAAAGTTATTTTAGAGACTATACCACAGTTAAGATCCGCATTCAGGAAAAAAAGCTCAGCAGCTTGTAGGGCTGGATATGTTGTGAAGTGGGATAAGTCTGGAAGCTTAAAACGTTTAAAATAGTTATTAAAAATTATATTGCCAGATAGCAGGCTTAAAAGATAGTTTTCACAATGTTATTCATTTGGGAATTAGTATTTTGAAGTAATAGGCAGAACTCCATTCAAAAGATATATAAGGGAATTATAGGCAGACCAAGTTTATTATGATTTTGATGAGCGTGTATATGTTTATGAAAATCCAATGGACGGCCAGGTCGAGAAAATAAATCCTAGGCGAGTAGTTCATTTTAGAAACAATTTTGAAAGTGCTGGATAGTTTTTTTACGGCAGATCAGACTTAAGATAGCTAATAGATATACTTAATGGTTATAATGTTTTACAGTCTTATACGCCTGTAGTAATAAAAACTTTTCTTAAGCCTTTAGTTTATGCTAGACTTACAGATAGTACTATGAATGATGAAGAGGTAATAGGCGATGTATATGAAGCTTTAATAAGGCTTAGAAAATCTGGTATTGGTGTAGCTTCGAGTAATGTAGAAATTGAAGTACATGATTTTAAAGATGTTGGTAAGCCTGGAATGGATTATTTAGAGTTTTTGACAAGTATTATAGCTGTATCCACGGATATACCACCTATGTTTTTAGGAGATCTTACAACTACAGAAGCTAGTGCTAGAATACTACAAGATACATATTATGACGATATAGAAAGCAGCCAAAGTGATATAGAAGAAGTTATAAATAATAAACTTTTGCCGTTATTAGTTTTGCCGGAAGAAAAGATTAACTAGATTCCACTTGATGATTTTAATAATTTTATACTTATAGATTATATAGGAGATTTACCAGAGTTTTCATTTAAAGAGCCAATAAGATTATCTAAAGAAGCTAGGGTAAAGCTTGTTAAAGATTTATATACAGGCGACAATAAAGTATTTACTTACGATGAAGCTAGAGATTTTATAGATTTGCCACAAATTAGCCACGAAAATTTATTAAAACAAGGTGATTTTAAAACAATCAATGCTGTCTAGAATTTATTAGATAAGGGTGGTATTGATTATAAAGAAGCGCAATCTATTCTTGGCTTAAATGAAGTTGGTGGAGTAGTATCACCTAATACAAAATATCAAGTTGATGGACAAGAAAGGATGCAAGAAAGAAGTATAGAATTCCAGAGAGAGAAGTTGAAGAGCGGGCAATGATTTCTACAAGGGAGGTATGTTTTGTGCCAGCATTAAAGCCTTTTATACATTGGCCTGGGGGTAAAAGACAAGTATTATTGAAGTTGCGGCAAAAAGTTCCGCTAACATTTAACAGGTATTTTGAGCCATTTGTTGGCGGTGGTGCTTTGCTGTTTGATTTATAGCCTAAAAGTGCTATAATAAATGATGTAAACAAACAGCTCATTAATGTTTATGTACAAATAAAAAATAATGTAGAAGAAGTTATTAAAAAAGTACAAGAATATGATTCCGTTAAATGTGATAATGATTATTATCTATCAATGAGGGATAAATACAATAAAAAGATTGTTAATAATGAGCTAGATGTTGAATGCGCTGCGTTAATGCTTTGGATTAATAAACATTGCTTTAATGCTTTGTATAGAGTTAATTCTAAAGGATTATTTAATGTGTAGTATAATAAAAAAGATGTCAAAACCTCTATAGATTAGGACAATGCTAGGGAGGTTGGGAAGTATTTAAGAGAAAATAATGTTGAAATACGTAACATGGATTTTGAAGAAGCTTGTTAGGATGTACGACCTTTTGATTTTGTTTATTTTGATCCACCGTATTTGCCAATAAGTAAGACGTAGGATTTTGCCGAGTATTCAAAAGATGGTTTCACTTTTGATGATCACGTGAGATTATCTAAGTTGTTTGAGAAATTAGCGTATAGCGGAGTTTTTGTGGTGCTTAGCAACAGTGATTCACCAATAGTTTATGAGTTATATAAAGATTTTAGGATAGAAGTATTTGATGTTAGAAGATAGATTAATAGCGATTAGTCAAAGCGTTACGGCAAGGAAGTAATTATCTCTAATTTTTAATAGCTTGGAAAGAAGTTGTATTATATATTTTTTAAGGCGACACATAAAAAGTACTAATAAAAAAATTCACTTTGGTAGAGTTGATTTTGTGATTATATCATCAATGTGGTATACTATTGTTAGGCGAGGCATGGTTAGTTTATAGAATTTTAGTTGTGAAAAAAGTTGATAAGCCATATCAAAGGTGGTGGTAAATGAATGGTTAGCACTTTGAAAAAAGGTTTTTATTTTTTATAGCCGTAGGATGATAATGAAAGTAATGTAAAAAAGATACAGTCTTGGTAGTTCAAATACGGTATAGATGAAGATAGTCTTCTATAGTATATTGGTAGGAAAGATGTTCTTTTAGTTGAAGGTGTAGCTGTAAACTAGCAAACAAAAAACAACTATCATTTTACTGACTTATCTACTGCTATTACTAATGAAAATTGTCCATTAGTTATAGATCATGATGAGTCTATGAACTCTACTATAGGGAAAGTATTAGGGATACTTCCACATAAAGAGCATGTAGAGGCTTTAGCTGTTGTATTCGGTGAAGAAAATATTAAAAATATAACAGAATACGAACTTTGGTCTAAATGGTCTATATCATGGAGGATACAAGAGAATAGTAAAAAAACAGCTTATTGTACTAAATGTGATCAAGAAGCTATAAGTTTTTTTGGTTTTTTATATTGTCCAGATCATCCAGAGGCAGAAGTAAGGGTAGAAGGAGATATAGAAATAATGCATCTATCTTTTGTTGCTAGGGCTGGTTCACCTGGTGCTGGAATATAGGATTATTTGTCTGAGGTTGGAGAAGACAATTTGTTAACTCAAGAAGAAAAATAGGTATTATTAAATCTATCGGCTAAACTGAACTATAAAGATAGCTTATATTTTGGGGGAAAGCTATCTAAAAAAAATAATATAAACAAACAAGGAGGAGTAGAAATGGAATTACAAGAATTAAGAAATGAACTTAGAAAAACTTTTGAAGAAGTTAAGTTAAGTGCTCAGGAGGAGAGGGAACTCAGGGAAGAGCTAAAATTAAAAGAAAATGAATTAAAAGAACAGTAGGAAGTTGTGGTAAGTTTAAGTAATGCTAAGGAGCAATTATCTAAAAAACTTGAAGAAAGTGAAAATGCTATAAAATCATTAAATGAAGAAAAAGAAAATATAAAAGTAGAGTTAGAAAAAACAAAGACTTTATTAGGAGAGAAAGAACAAGAGTTAAAAGAAGTGAAAGAAAAGTTAGAAACTATCGAAGAAGAAAGAGCGAGAAAGCTTCAAGAAGAAAAAGATGAAGTTATTAAAAGTATATTAGAGTTTAAAGAAAAGATAGAGGGGAAATTGCCCGATGAGGACAGAGAAGATGAGGTAGAGTTCTTGAATTCTTTATCTTTAGAAAAGCTTAAAGATAGGAAAGAAAGATTAGCAAATGTTTTAAGCGAGATAGAGAGTAAATAGAAGGAAGATATAAAGCCTTATGGATTAAAAGAAGCTGGTCAAGGTCAAAGTTCTAAAACCGATTTAAGCGCTGTAGAAAGTAAAAGAGTTAATATAAGTCTTTGATTTTTTATTAAGTCAATTATCGAAAAAATTTTGGAGGTGTATTTTAGATGGCTTACAAACCAAATGGTATTTTTGGGAAAGATGTACAAGTTTTTGTGGATGATACTGTTGGGAAAATTTTGAAAGGTGATCTTGAAACCAAATGGTATTTTTGGGAAAGATGTACAAGTTTTTGTGGATGATACTGTTGGGAAAATTTTGAAAGGTGATCTTGTAGGTTTAACACAAGCTGGAACTGGAGTTTTGGCACAAGTAATTAAGAACAATGATGTCATTACAGGAATAACTACTGTTATTGGATAGGCAATGGTAGAGTTTGATAATGCGTTAAACAAACAGTTATTTGCTAACTATGATGCTGATCACAGATATTTAGCCTGTGAAACACAGGTTGTTACGTATTTGAATGCTGAAACAGATGCTGATATTAAACCTGGTGATTTAGTATATTTATCTACTGAAGAACCTGGTAAGGTATCAAACTTAATGCCATTACCATTCTCTGCTGCGATTAGTAATGACTAGATAGTACAAAACACTGATTTAGCATTTGAGATAAATACTAAAGCTTTAGTAGGTATAGCATTATCTGGTGTAATTGATGGTCAAGTTTTAGTGTCAATGAATAAGTAATGATCAACTAATGTTGATTAAATGATTTTGAATTTTTTAATATAAAAAAAATCGGAGGTGCTTTTTAATGGGAAACAAAGGAGCTATTACTTTTAATGACTTTGTAGGAAGATTAGATCCAAGTTTATTTGTAAAAGAAGTTGAGGAGATTGTAGAAGATAGTTTAACGTTTATAGAAGAAGTAGCGGACGTTATAAGAATACCAGAAAATCAAATGGGATATAGCTTTTCTAGAAGACAAGAAAGTTAGAGAGCTACTGTTATAAGTGAGTTAACATCAATCCCGATATCCTGGGATGTAAGACAAGAAGAAAAATTAATTGTTCCGTTTATGATTGGTTCAAACTTTGGTGTGTCAGAAAAAGCGTCAAGAGTTATGACCAATGAAGAATTCGCTAGAAAATTAAGGAATCATACAGCAGCTGTTGAAACATTAAAACAGCAACTAATTGCTAAAGCTGCTTTATTGGGTTCTAGTTTATCTGTTATTGGATCTGGGCCGCAAAATCCTTATACTGGTGTTGTAGAACCGACATTAGAAGATTTTAGATAGGCTTCTGATCTTATAACATCTTTAGATAAAGGATATATTCCTTCAAAAGTATTAGTAAATCCTGTTGACAAGAATAAGATTTTGACTTGGGATTTCTTTACAAAATATGAGATTTCTGGTGAACCTGGAGGAATAAGAAGAAATGTAATAGGAGATATTTTAGGAATGTCTGTTGTTGTTAATAGATCTGTACCTGCTGGTAAGATAATAGTGGTGTCTGAAAGAGAAATGACAAAAGAGAGCCCAATCGGTTTAGTTATTAGCGGTCAAGATTTATATATAAGAACATTTACAGATGACAACATTTTCGCACAATTATTCCCTGTTTATGCGTATGTTGCTCCTTTTGTAAGAGATGGAGAAGCTATCTGTATAATAGATTTGTATGATAGTCCTGCTTATGAGAAACTTGTTCAACCAGCACAAACACCATATAGACAAAACTTTATTAACGAACAGATATGACATATTGAGGGATATTTTTATTAAAACTAAAGATATAGGAGGTATTACGAATGGCGAGCGTATATACAATAGCGACAATTGAACCTGATTTATTAGAAGATGAGAAAAGGAAGGATGCTGCTGGTTTAATAGCATTAGAACATGAAATACCAGGAGAAGTTTCAAGTTATAAAGTTAACTTGGGCGGAATGACCGGTGTTTCATTTGTACTTGAAAAAGATGATGCTAAGCATATAGTTACATTCGACCAAAGAACTGGTATTTAGCCAAGTTTTATAGAAAGTTTATTAGAGGATGATGATGAAATCGTTATTTCTAAAGAATATGATCCACAAACACCTACAGATGGTGTAAAAGATAAATCAGCATTTTTGGCAAGTATGGATGATATAGATGAAAAATATTTTGTTAAGTTAGGTAAAGATAAAGGATATTTAAGAGGAGTTATTATGTTATATACAGATTACCAAAAATTAAAAGCAAAAGATAAGAATGGAGTACTAACTATAGTGCCAATGGCTTAATAATAATGATTAATGAAATTTTTATAAATAGGGGGTTGATGTATGGTTTATTATATAACAATAAATAACGATTATAAGGTAAAAGATCCTTCAACTGGACTAGCACAAGTAACTCCAGTATATGTAAGAGATGGAAGGATACAAGATGCGTAGACAAGATTAGTATTTAGGAATGGAGTTACGACTAAAATAAATACCGATAGTTTACCCGGTAAAAAACTACCTGAATCTATAGAAAGAATGATAGAGAAAGGTATATTAAAGGTTGTAAAGAAAGAAAATCC
>Ga0208693_1001805_pt1 | contig 14790 bp, 17 predicted proteins | sample AD_UKC071_MetaG_FD_184438 | JGI IMG/M metagenome (GOLD analysis project Ga0208693, IMG submission 184438) | Active sludge microbial communities of municipal wastewater-treating anaerobic digesters from USA - AD_UKC071_MetaG (SPAdes) (version 2) | ecosystem: Engineered > Bioreactor > Anaerobic >... | reverse complement strand
ATGATGACCCGCGCCCGCTCCTCGGCGGCGAGGCGGTCTTCGGGGGTCATGGCGAGACTGTAGCGCTGGGGCGGCTGGGCCCGGATCGTGCCCGATCAAAGTATGGGCGAAGTTGCGCTACTTCCTAAAAAGTATGCGAGACATTATGGCAAGCTGGCCATGCCTGTTCGGCGGTGAGTGCCCCCGCCCGAGCCTCGGCTCTGGCGGCGCCCATGTCGCAACGAACAACCAGGAGTACCCGCAATGAGCAACTACAACGCCGTGTTGTCGCGCAACCCCGTCAGCGGACTGGCCCTCGGCCCTTGCTCGCAGACCGTGGCGTTCTCGCACTACAACCACCTGTCGGCCCAGCTGCCGATCGACCCCGCCACGGGCAGGCTGGTCGACGGCGACGCCGCCGCGCAGGCGTCCCAGTGCCTGACGAACATCGCCGCGATCCTGGACGGCATCGGGCAGAGCCTCGACAACGTGATCCGCGTCACGATCTTCCTGACCGATGGCTCGGACGCCGACGCCATCGACGCCGTCTACCGCGGCTTCTTCACCGACTACCTGCCCACGCGCACGGTCGTGGGCGTGGCGGCGCTGCCGCTCGGGGCGTCCGTGCAGATTGAGGCGCTGGTCAGCTACGGGCTCGGGACGATCCCGAACGCGCCGCAGGCGAACGACCTGGTCAAGGTCGCGCACAACACGGCGACCGCCCCGCTGAGCGACTCGTCGACCCAGACGGTCGCGTTCTCTCACTACAACAACATCACCGCCCAGTTGCCGATCAACCCGGCCACGGGCGAGCTCGTCGCCGGCGGCGTCCAGGATCAGGCTCGTCAGTGCCTGCGCAACGTGAAGTCGATCCTGGAAGCGATCGACGTGCCGTTCGACGACATCGTCAAGGTCAACATCTTCCTGACCGACCTGGCGGACGCCGGGGCCGTCGACGAGGTCTACTCGACGTTCTTCCCCGACTCGGGCATCGCCCGGACCCTCGGCTACGTTCCCGCGCGGACGGTCGTGCCGGCGTCCTGGCTGCCGCGTGGAGCGTCCGTGCAGGTCGAGGCCGTCGTGTCGCACGGCGACGGGACGCCCCCGCAGGCCGTCGAGGACCGCCACGGCCTCGTCATCCGCCCGAACAACACCGACGCCGCCCCGCGGTCGGCGCTGTCGACCCAGACGGTCGCGTTCTCGCACTACAACAACCTGTCGGCTCAGCTGCCCATGGACGCCGCCGGCTCGCTCGTCGAGGGCGGAGCCGAGGCGCAGGCCGCACAGTGCTTGACCTACCTCGAGGCCGTTGTCGAGAGCATCGGCCACTCGCTGGCCGACGTGGTCAAGGTGAACCTCTACCTCACGGACCTCGCCGACCTCGACGCGGTCAACCGCGCCTACGCCGAGTTCTTCCCGGGCGGCGTGCCCGCGCGCCGCGTCGTCGGCGTCTCGGAGCTGCCCGGCGGAGCGTCCGTGATGATCGACGGTGTGCTGTCGAACGCCGAGGGGACGCCGCCCGTCCGGTGAGCCTTGGTGCCAGCAGGGGAGTCGGACGCCGGTCCGGCTCCCCGAGTTGGTTTCTGGGTCGCACACGGTACGCCCTGGTTGCGAGCACTCGACGCAGGGGCCGGGGCTTCGTCGACGACCGAGCGGGCGTCAGCGTCGCACCGTTCGAGGTTCGTCCAGTCATGACTGCAGGTTGCCTCGACTGGACGCCGCTGACGCCCAGGCTCATCGTGGCACGCAAGTCAGCTCCCACGTCTACCTAGCCTCGGCAGGGGTGACTGGGTGCTGGTTGTTGCGGTTACCCGGGAGCTTAAGCACCCAGTCGGGAGTTCGGCTGGGTGAGCTCTCAGCTACCGGTTGATCATCTTCTGCATGTCGTCGGGGTAGCGAAGCGGATCCACCTGGCAGCGCGCGGAGACCTCGTTCAGCTCGGTGACGTCGTCTGCGGTCAACCGCACGGACGCCGCACCGGCGTTCTCCCTCGCCCGCTCGGCCTTGCTCGTGCCGGGGATGGGCGCAGCGTACGGACGGGTCGTGATGATCCAGGCGAGGGCGACCTGGCCGGGGGTGCAGCCGTGCTGTGCGGCGATGGCCTTGACGGCGTCCACCAGGGCCGCGTGCGCGGTCAAGGTCTCGTCGTTGAAGCGGGGGAACATCGAGACGTGCTTGCCGGCCACGTCGGCGGCGGACGTGATCGCGCCCGTCAGGAAGCCCTTGCCGAGCGGGCTGAACGGGACGAGCCCGATGCCCAACTCCTCGAGCGTGGGCAGGATCTCGTTCTCGGCCTCGCGCCACCACAGCGAGTACTCCGACTGCAGGGCCGTCAGCGGCTGGACGGCGTGCCCCCGCCGAATGGCGTCGACGCCGACCTCGCACATCCCGAAGCCGCCCACCTTGCCCGCCGCGATCAGCTCGGCGACGGCCCCGGCGGTCTCCTCGATGGGGACGTCCGGATCGAGGCGGTGCTGGTACAGCAGGTCGAGGCGCTCGACGCGGAGGCGTCCGAGGGACCCGTCGACGACCTCACGGATGCGTTCCGGACGCGAGTTCAGCCCCTCCAACCCGTTGTTCACGTTGAAGCCGAACTTGGTCGCGATCTGCACGTGACCCTTGAAGGGCTCCAACACCTCGCCGACGAACGTCTCGTTGGCGTGCGCGTCGTAGACCTCCGCCGTGTCGAAGAAGGTGACGCCGGCGTCCAGGGCGGCGCCGATGACCGCGCGGGCGTCCTCGAGGGTGTGCAGCGACATGCAGCCGAAGCCGATGTCCGAAACCTCAAGGCTGGAGCGTCCGAGGAAGCGCTTGTCCATGCGGTGTCCTCTCGTTAGTCGTTCAGCTTGCGGTTGCCGATCCATTCCACCATGGCCGGATCTCGATGATCGAAGAAGACGGACGCCCCCGTGTCAAGAGCCGCGATGGCCGCGACGTCGGCGTCCGATAGGTCGAAGTCGAAGACGGCGAGGTTCTCGACCATCCGCTCGCGGCGGACCGACTTCGGGATCGCCACCACCCCGCGCTGGACGAGCCACCGCAACACGACCTGCGCGATCGTCCGGCCGTGGGCGGCCGCGATCGCGGCCAGCACCGGGTGCGTGAAGAGGTCGCCCCGGCCCTCGGCGAAGGGTCCCCACGACTCGATCTGGACGCCTCGCGCGGACATCAGCTCTTGGTAGTCGGCGCGCTGGAAGAAGGGATGCACCTCGACCTGGTTCACCATCGGCGCGACCTCGTTGTGCATGATCAGATCGACGAGCCGGTCGGGGTAGAAGTTCGAGACGCCGATCGCGCGGACGCGTCCGGCGGCGTACAGGGCCTCCATCGCGCGCCACGACCCGTGGACGTCGCCGTACGGCTGGTGGATCAGGTAGAGGTCGAGCGCGTCCAGCCCCAGCTTGTCGGCGGAGCGTTCGAACGCCGCCTTGGTCCGGGCTTCGCCCGTCTCGGACGCCCACAGTTTCGTCGTCACGAAGAGTTCGTCGCGAGGGACGCCGCTGGCCGCGATCGCGCGTCCGACCGCGCGCTCGTTGCCGTAGGACGCCGCGGTGTCGAGCGATCGGTAGCCCACCTCAAGGGCCTCGGTCACCGCTCGTTCGGTGTCGGCGTCCGGGATCTGGAAGACCCCGAGTCCGAGGATGGGCATCTGGACGCCGTTGGCGAGGGTGACGGTCTGCATGGGTGAATCCTTTCATGATGCGGGGTCGAAAGGATCCGTCCCATCGGGCCTGATAGGTGCGTTTGATTCGTCTGCCAACCAGGAGCGCACCCATCTTGGTGGCAGGGCGCTTCTACCTGCAGATCATCACCAGATCAGCGCCCCGCCAGGCTCGTCCTCGTCTGGACGGGTGACGCAAACGTCCTTCGGACCTACGCGGCCTCGATGAACTTCTCTCCAGGGGCGCCGCATACGGGGCACTTGTCCGGACGACCCAACTCGACGTAGCCGCAGAACGGGCAGACGAAGAAGGTGAGCTCCTCGGAGTCGTCCTCGAGCGCGGCGAGCGCCTTCGTGAACAGCGCCTCGTGGACGCCTTCGACCTCGGCGATCATCCGGAACAGCTTGGCGACAGGGGCCTGGCCGTCGGCGTCCGCCTCGGCCGCGAAGTCGGGGTACATCGTGACGTTCTCGTAGTTCTCGCCCGCGATCGCGGCGGCGAGGTTCTCGGCGGTCGTGCCGACCTGGCCGGCCCGCTCGAGCTCCTTCAGCGCGTGGATCGTCTCGGCCTCCGCGACGGCCCGGAACAGGCGGGCGGCGTTGAGCTTGCCCTCCTTCTCGGCCTTCTTCGCGTAGGCGAGGTACTTGCGGTTCGCCTGGGACTCCCCGGCGAACGCGGCCATCAGGTTGGAGACAGTGCGCTCGGTCATGGTTCGACCGTAGACCGGCCCGGACGCCGCCGTGCGACTTTCGCTGCGAGCGAGCGGACAGGCGGTCAGGCCTGCAGGTCGCGCCGGAGTTGAAGGCACGTTCGCCAGATCGAGGTCCGCAACGCGTCCAGGCGGTGCTGGGCGGCGATCAACGGGGCGCGCGGTAGAGGCGAACCGGGCTGCACGAGCACCAGATCGTTGAAGCTGCCCATCCCGCCGAACGCACCGAGAAGGCGTTCGACACCGTAGAAGTCGCCGTTCGTGATCTCGGCTCGGGCCTGGACGAGGTGTCCGCGCCACATCGTCTCGCCAACGCCGTCCAGGACCGACACCGCCTCGTCCCGGGTGGCTAGAAGTTCGTCGATCGGTACGCCCGGGTTGCCGACAGTGGAGATTGTCACACTCGACCCGCGGCCGACCCCTCGACGCGGGCCCGATGGTCAACAGGACGGCGATTCGAGTGATGTCAGAAGATGAGCACCTTGTCGGCTGCCAGGGTGAGGTCGGTGAGCTCGTCCATCGTGGAGCGGCGGGCGCCGTCGACCAGCATGCCGGGGACGATCCCGCGGGCGTCCATGCAGGTTCCGCAGCACAGGATCTCGGCGCCGCTGGCGACGATGGGGGCGAGCATGCGGTCGAGCTTGTAGTAGCCGTCCGGGGTCTTCTGGCCCTGGATGGCGACCGTGACCCCGTCGCCCATCAGGAACACGGTCGACGTGACGCCCTCGCGTTTGGCCATGCTCGCGGCGAGCCGTACGGCGTTGTAGGTGGAGTCGAGTCCGTACGCGGATCCGTTGATGATGGTCAAGACGTTCACGGTGTGGCTTTCTGCTTCGTGGCTGGTGCTAGGTGAGTTCGAGGAAGAGTTTCTCAAGCGCGGCAAGGTCGTTGGGTGAGGCGTCGGGATCGGCGGTGCACTGCCGCATCGCCCGGTTCAGCAGCACGAAGCCGGCCCGATTCAGCGCGCCGCTCGCAGCGGCGAGCACGTGGACGACCTCGCGGCACTCCCGCTGCTCGTCGAGCATCGTGACGACCGCGCCGACCTGCCCCTGGATGCGACGCAGGCGCGCCCGTAGGGCGTCCAGTTCGTCGGGCGGCAAGGTGACGCTGTGGCGCGTGACATCACCGGACGCCTGAGCGGCGCCGCTTGGTCGGACGCCGTCCCGCTGTCGGTTCGTTGTGGTCATCGCTGTTTCTCCCGCTCGGGGACGAGACCAACATATACCCCTGGGGGTATTTGCGATATACCCCGGGGGGTATATAAGGTAGGTCTCAGTTGCCCCTGGAGGTGGGGGCGTCGAGCTCAGAGGAGAACAGATGCTGTTCGAGCAGTACTACCTGGAATGCCTCTCGCAGGCGTCTTACCTGATCGGTGACACCACCACCGGACGCGCTGTGGTCGTCGATCCGCGCCGCGACATCGAGGAATACCTCGCCGACGCCCGCGAGCACGATCTGACGATCGAAGGCGTCATCCTCACCCACTTCCACGCCGACTTCGTCTCGGGCCACCTCGAGCTGGCCAACGAGACCGGCGCGTGGATCGGCTACGGCGACCGCGCCAAGCCCGATTTCGACTTCCGGCCGCTGAGCGACGGCGAGCGCATCAGCCTGGGCGACGTCACGCTGCAGATCATGACCACCCCCGGCCACACGCCCGAGTCGATCAGCGTGCTGGTCTTCGAGCACGCCGACGACAGGGTCGCCTACGGCGTCCTGACCGGCGATGCCCTGTTCATCGGCGACGTCGGACGCCCCGACCTGTTGGCGTCCATCGGCGTCAGCCAAGCCGAACTCGCGTCCCAGCTCTACGACTCGATCCAGCACAAGCTGATGGGCCTGCCGGACGCCGTGCGCGTCTACCCGGCGCACGGCGCCGGCTCCGCGTGCGGTAAGAACCTGTCGGTCGAGCGGGTCTCGACGATCGGTCAGCAGCGCCTCTTCAACTACGCCTGCCAGCCCATGAGCGAGGAGAAGTTCGTCGAGATCGTCACCGAAGGCCAGCCGTCCGCGCCCGCGTACTTCGTTCACGACGCCGTGGCCAACCGGCAGGAGCGTCCCGTCCGGGCGACCGGCGCGACCGTCCCGGCCCTGGACGCCGAGGGCCTCGCCGCGGCGCTCGCGTCCGGTGCGGTGATCCTCGATTCGCGTGACCCGATGGACTTCGCGGCCGGGCACTTGGCCGGATCGATCAACGTCGGCTTCGGCGGGCGGATGGCCGAGACCGCCGGCATGGTGATCGCTCCCGGCGACGACTTCGTCGTGGTGGCCGAGCCTGGCCAGGAGCAGGACACGGCGCTGCGCATGGCCCGCATCGGCTTCGACCACTGCGTTGGCTACGTGCCCAACGTCGAGGCCTACCTGGTCGAGCACCCGGAGGACGCGGAACAGGCGAGCCGGCTCACGGCGTCCGCGATGTTCGACGCCATCGCCGACCCCGACGTGCAACTGGTCGACATCCGCAACGTCGGCGAGTTGGTCAACGGCACCGTCGACGGAGCCCGACACATCCCGCTCGCCGAGTTGCCACGGCGCTTCAGCGAGTTGGACGCCGATCGTCCGGTGCTGCTGCACTGCGCCGGCGGGTACCGGTCCAGCGTGGGTGCGAGCTGGCTGCGTCGGCACGGCTTCTCCGACGTCTCCGACGTTCTCGGCGGCTACACCGCTATCGCCGCCGTCCCCGCCCGGGCCTGAGAGAGGACCACTGTCATGAAGACGATGCCTTTGGTCGAGTTCCACGACCTGTACCGCGACGACCTCACGATCGTCGACGTGCGCGAGCCCTCCGAGTACGCGCAGGGCCACGTGCCGGGCGCGGTGTTGATTCCGCTGGGCCAGTTGCCCAACCGCAAAGCCGAGGTGCCTGTCGGTGTGCCGGTCTATGTGATCTGCCGCTCCGGTAATCGGAGCAAAGTCGGCGCCGAGGTGCTGGCGTACGCCGGCTACGACGCGGTCAGCGTCGACGAGGGCACCATGGGCTGGATCAACCGCGGCTGGCCCGTGGTGACCGGCACCGACGTCAAGTAGCGCGAGGTTTCGAGGTGCCGACGATGGAGCTGCTGTGGGTGATCCCGCTCGGCCTCGTCGTCGGCCTCGCGCTCGGCAGCCTCGGCGGTGGCGGGTCGATCATGACCGTGCCCGCCCTGGTCTACCTGCTCGGCCAGGACCCCAAGGCGGCCACGACCGGATCACTGATCATTGTCGGCGTGACGGCTCTGATCGGCGCGATCCCGCACTACCGCAAGGGAAACGTCCAGTTGGGCCGTGGGGCGGTGTTCGGTGCCCTCGGGGTCCTCGGCTCGTACGCGGGCGCCAGAGGTGCGGCCGGGGTGTCGTCGCATGTGCTGCTGTCCGCCTTCGCCGGTCTGATGGTGGTCGTTGCGGTGCTGATGGCGCGCCGGCTGCGCCGGGCGCCCTCGGCGTCCGGCGCGGGCACTGCCGCGGGGCCCGCAGGCGGGAGCGTCCGGTGGATGCCGATCCTGCTCGCGGCGTCGGCCGTCGGGCTGTTGACCGGCTTCTTCGGGGTTGGCGGCGGCTTCGCCGTGGTGCCGGCGCTGGTGCTGGTGCTCGGCCTGCCGATGCCAGTCGCGGTCGGCACGTCGCTGGTCGTGATCGCGATCAACAGCGCGACGGCGCTGGCGTCCAGGCTGGGCAACGGCGTGACGCTCGACTGGCCGGTGATCGCCGGGTTCTCGGCCTTCGCGGTCGCCGGATCTCTGCTGGGCGCCAAGGTCACCCAGCGGGTGTCGCCCCGCCACCTCACGGTGGCGTTCATCCTGATGCTCGTCGTGGTTGCCGTGTACATGGCCGTGATGAACGTGCCCGCGCTCTTCAGCTGAGTCGGCCTCACAGAACCTTCACGGGGGCGCCCCTGAGGGCTTCATCGGGCGTCCGTAGTTTCGGGGTCAAGAGTTACCCGACAAGGAGGTTCATCCCATGAACACCACCACCAAGTCCGCCATCGTCCTCGGCGTCATCGGATCGCTCGCTGGCACCGTTGCCCTCGCCTCCCAGGCATTCGCAGCCCCCGACTGGGCCGGCCAAGGCGCCCAGCGGACGCCGGCGGCGTCCACCACCCCGGCCGTGGCCAGCGCCCAGCTGGCGAAGGACCTGTCCTGGATGCGCGATGAGGAGCGGCTGGCCCGCGACGTCTACGCCGCGCTCGCGGCCCAGTACGACCAGGCGCTGCCCTTCGCCAGCATCGTCAAGAGCGAGCAGCAGCATTTCGACGCGGTCGGCACCCTGCTCACCCGCTACGGCGTGGCCGACCCGGCGTCCGGGAAGGCCGCCGGCACCTACTCCGAGCCCGAGCTGCAGGCCCTGTACGACAAGCTGATGGCCCAGGGCAAGACGTCGCTCGCGGACGCCTACGACGTGGGCATCGCCATCGAGAAGGCCGACATCGCCGACCTGGAGAAGGTCATCGCCGAGACCTCCGAGGCGGACGTGAAGCGCGTGCTCGGCAACCTGCTGCGGGCCTCGGAGCAGCACTTGAAGGCGTTCGAGGCGGCCAAGGCCGGGACGCCGCTCGGCGCCCACGACGGCACCGGCATGCAGGCCGGACGCCGCGGGCAGGATGCCGGCACGGGAGCGGCCGACGGCACCGGCCAGGGCATGGGTCGCGGTGCCGGCCAGGCCGGCGTGGGGCAGGGGATGGGCCCGGGCCAGGGCATGGGCAATCGCGCCGGTGATGGCACCGGGACCTGTAGCAACGGGTGACGTGCTGAATCGCCCCCATCACGGCGACTGGGTGCTCGATGTTTCGGAATTCCGGAACGTTGAGCACCCAGTCGCTGTCGCGTGAGCGGTGGGTCTGCTAGGGGTGGGGTCGTCCCAGGTGGGTGTTGCGGGTGGCATGACCGGGGGCAGGCCCTCAACGCGCGGGCAGCGTCGCGATGAAGGTCGAGCCGCGTCCGGGGCCCTCCGAGCGGGCGATGAGATCGCCGCCGTGGGCGCGTATGATGCGGCGGGCGATCGTCAAGCCAATGCCCGAGCCGTCGCCGCCGCGGCGTCCGGGCACGCGGTAGAACCGCTCGAAGACGCGCTCTAGATCCTCGGACGCCAGGCCCTCGCCGGTGTCGGTGACCGAGATGGACGCCGTCGCGCCGGTTCGCTCCACGGAGACGACGACCGAGCCTCCGGACGGCGTCGCCCGGATGGCATTCCCGACCAGGTTCGTGACGACCTGGGCGAGTCGGTCGGCGTCGGCGTCCGTTTCGATCTCCACGCCCGGCGCGAACGTGAGCGTCAGCCCGGCGTCGGACGCCTGCGGCGCGAGTCGCGCGACGGCGTCCGCGATGACGGGGCGCAAGGCGACGCGAGCGGGGACGACCGACAGCCGGCCCTCCTCCGCGCGCGACAGCGTCGAGAGGTCGTCGGCGAGGCGGCGCAGCCGCCGGACCTCGGAGGTCAGGACGCCGAGGTGCTCGGCGTCCGCGGGCAGGACGCCGTCGATCATGCCCTCGACCGTGCCGTCGATCACGGTCAGGGGAGTGCGAAGTTCGTGCGCGACCTCGCCGAGCAGCCGCACCCGGCGGGCCTCGGTCTCGGCCAGGCTGGTCGCGAGGAGGTTGACATCGGACGCCAACGCGGCGACCTCGGCGTCCGAGCCGGTGGGCACGCGCACGTCGTAGCGTCCTTGGGCGATCTCGCGGGTGGCCCGCCCGACCTCGCCCAGGGGACGCAGCAGCTGCCTGGCCGCCAGCACCCCGAACACCGCGGCCGCCACCACGCCGGCCAACATGCCGGCGAGCAGGGCCGCGTTGACAGCGTCCGCGAACTGTTGCCGCAGCGCAGGACCCGCGCCGGAGCCGGGGCCGGCGCCCATGCCGCCGCCGCGTCCTTGGCCGAGCGCGCCCTCGAACAGCAGCGGCGCCAGCAGGCGCACGACCAGGTAGGTCGCCAGCCCGGCGATCACCGCCACCAGCACGTGCGAGACCAGCAGCCGCACCGAGAGCCGGCGCATCAGGCGTCCAGGGCTGCGAGCAGGAACTTGTAGCCGACGCCGCGGACGGTGCCGACGATCCGCGGCGCGGACGCGTCGTCGCCGAGCGCTGCGCGCATCGTCTTGATGTGCACGTCGACCACCCGCTCGTCGCCGTAAAAGTCGTAGCCCCAGACCTTTTCCAGCAGTTGCGCGCGCGAGAACACGCGTCCCGGGGAGGACGCCAGCGCCACCAGCAGGTCGAAGTCGAGCGCGGACAGCTCGGCCGCCCCGGCGTCCGTCGTCGCCTCGCGCGAGGCGGGATCGATGGTGAGTCCGGCGAAAGTCAGGACCCCGGCGTCCGGCTCGGCGGCGGCGTCCGGACGCGCGCGACGCAAGACCGTCCGGACGCGGGCGACCACCTCGCGCGGGCTGAACGGCTTGGTGATGTAGTCGTCGGCACCCACGCTCAGGCCGACGAGCTTGTCGACCTCCTCGGCTCGGGCGGTGACCAGGATCACGTAGACATCGGACGCCGCCCGGATCTTGGCCAGGACCTCGAGCCCGGTCAGGTCGGGCAGGCCGATGTCGAGCAGCACGAGGTCGGGCTTGTGTCGCAGGAGGTTCAACGCGTCCGCGCCGGTCGCGGCCTCGTCCACGCTGAAGCCCTCGGCGTCCAGATAGGCGCGCAAGATTGAGCGGATCTGGGCCTCGTCGTCGACGACGAGCACGCGGCGTCCCATGGGTCTCCCTCCAGCGGGCTGGCACGAGTGTCGCCCATGCCCGTGAAGATTGGGTGAAGGTCAGCTTTGGACCGGCACCGGGCAGGCCTGGGCGGCGCGCAGTCGGCGCACCAAGGCATAGGCCAGCAGGGCGAGCCCCGCGGCTGCCAGGAACGGCTGCGCCGGCGCGAACCACTGCAAGGCGCCCGAGTAGCCCAGGGCCAGCAGGACCAGTTTGTTGCACACCGGGCAACCGACGGCGAAGTAGCTCAGCAGCCCGCCCACCACGCCGGCCTTGGTCACGGGCGCGGGGTCGCCGGGGGCGCGCACGTAGGTTGCGCCGACGAGACCCCCGAGTACGGCGGTCACGATCAGCACGGGCCATGCCCAGACGGTCGTCGGCACGGCGCGTCCGAACACCGGGTTCGGAATCATCGCCGTGCTGAGCCCGGCGAGCAGCACCGTCGCGAGGGCGAAGGCTGCGGCGGCTGCCCAACGGCGGGTCGGCCAGCTACGGAGTACCTGAAGCGGGGTGCTGGGTGTCCTGGACGCTGCCAGCGCGGCGGCGGCCGGGCTGAACGGGCGATTCATGACGCTCCTGCCTTCGGCGATACCCCCCAGGGTATATTAGGACGGGTCGGCCAGGGAAGTCCGCGCGCGAGCGGGTGCGGCGGGGATCCCGATCTCCCCGTCGCCTCGCCGGGTCACTCGTCCCGACATCGACGGCCCTCCTGATGACGAAAGACTGCTCACCATGACTGAACTCAGTACCCGTCCGGTGTCGAGACTCGACCTGCGGTGCCTGCATCCCGGGTGGTTCGCCAGCGTGATGGGCACCGCCATCACAGCGGTGGCGACGTTCGGTAACCCGGGCGGCATCGCCGAGTTGCGTGGGGCCTCGGTGGTTCTCGGACTGGCGTTGGCGGCCCTGGCTCTCGGGCTCGGCGTGGTCTTCACGGTGCTCTACACGCTGCGGTGGGTGCGATATGGGCGGGTCGTGCTGGACGAGTTGCGAGACCCGGCGATTGGCGGCCTGCACGCGACCTTCCCGGCGGGTTTGCTCGTCCTCGGAGTGCTCGCCGCAGCGGTCGGTCCTTCGGTTGCTCCGTGGGGTCGAGTCCTTGCCGTGGTCGCGGTTCTGGCGCTGGTGGGCGGAGTGCTGGCGGTGACCATCGGGGTGATGTTCGCCTATGCGCTCTTCACCCGCGAGGTGCCGGCGCCGAGCGTCAACGGCAGCTGGTTCATCCCGCCGGTGTCCGCGATCATCGTGCCGTCCGCCGTCGCTCCGCTCGTGCCGGTTGTCGATCCCACGACCGCCCGGACGCTTCTCGTGCTCGGGTACGCCTGCTGGGGCATCGGGCTGATGCTGTTCCTCCTCGTCCTCGGGGCGCTGCACGATCGGCTCGTGCTGCAACCCCTGCCGCCAGCGCAGGTGGCGCCCTCTCAATGGATCGCCCTCGGCCCGGTCGGGGTGGCGATTCTGGGCTCAGGTGCCCTGGCCCGCGCGGGTCAGCCGATCTTCGGTGCTAGTGGCGCCGGCGTTGTGCTGGCGACGCAACTCCTGGGAACCGCCCTGTGGGGCTTCGGGCTGTGGTGGCTGGCCGTCGCGGCGTCCCTCCTGTTCAGGTACCGGCGAGCGGGAGCCGTTCCCTTCCATCTCGGCTGGTGGGGCTTCACGTTCCCGCTCGGTGCGTTCACCGTCGCCACCCTCACCCTCGCCAAGGCCTGGGAGGTCCCGCTGCTGACCGGCATCGGCGTCGTCCTGTACCTGCTGTTGCTGGTGTTTTGGCTGACGGTCGCGACGCGGACGCTGCGGATGCTCCGCGGTCGCGGCGCCTGACGTCCGGACGACTCAGCGCAGTCGCTCGACGGCGTCCCGGACGGACTGGATTTCGAAGCCGGGCACCGAGTTCTTGATGTCCTTGAGCGCGACGTCCAGGCCCACGGACGCCGGCAGCCCAGCCTCACGGCGCAGCCGTTCGGGGTCGATTCCGGCCGCTGTGGCAGCCTGCCGCAGGGTGGTCTGGCCGGTGATCGACGAGGTGCCTGGGGTGCCGCTGCCAGTCGGCGCGTGCGTTGCGCTGCTGCTCGACCCGGACGCCGTTGGTGCAGCGCCGCTGGCGGACGGTGTCAAAGACGCGCCCGGCGCACTGGCGAGGGCCTCGGCGAGGCGCAGCTTGAAGGCGCTGAGCTCGAATCCGGGGACCAGCGCTTCGAGGTCCTTGAACGCCGTCGCGGGTGCGATTGCCGTGCCGGCGGGGGCGTCCAGCAGCGCGATGAGCCGGTCCACGCCGATGCCCAGGCCGTCGGACGCCTGTTGCAGGGTCATCCAGCCCTTCAGGTCATCGGGGGTGAGCTTGGTGGACGCCGTGATGACCTGCTTGCCTGAGGTCACCCAACCGCCGGTCGCGGACGCGATGCCGTAGCTGCCGAACAGGACGGCGACGGTGACGGCGGGGGCGATCCAGAGAGCCGCCTTGGTGCGCGGGGTGCTCATCGCACGACCTCCTTCGTGCGGGTCGGGGACGGGTCGCGCCGCACGGGGATGCCCAGCGCGACCGGGGCGTCCAGCTTCAAGGCCCCGGGGACCGGGCAGGTGGTGAGGCAGTCCATGCAGCCGATGCAGTCGGTGTTGGCGAACGGCTGCGCCTTGGCGGGCTCGATGCCGACCGGGCAGGCCTTGTCGCACAGCGTGCAGTCGGTGCAGGTGGCGGGGGAGCGGCGGATGCGGGTCAGCGACAGGTGCCCGAGGATCGCGAACACGCCGCCGAGGGGACAGAGGTACCGGCAGAACGCGCGCTCGACCACGAACGAGCCGACGATGACCACGCCGAGAATCGCCAGCGCGGGCCACATCTCGACGCTGAACTCGTAGAGCCAGTGCAGGCCGAACAGCGTCACGTAGGGGTCGTAGTCGAAGAACCAGAGTTTCATGGTGGTGTAGCTCATCCACATGACGACGGCGAGCACGACGAAGCGTCCATAGCGAAGTGCCTTATCAACGCGGGCCGGGACGCCGAAGGTCGGCATGTGGAGCCTGGTGCGGAGCCAGGTGATGGCGTCCTGGATCGCCCCGAACGGGCACACCCAGCCACAGAAGGCGTTGCCGACCAGGATCGTCGCGACGACGATCGCGACGCCGAGCACCAGGTTCGACGGATGGATTTTCGAGATCAGTCCGCCTGTCGTCAGCCACGTCAACAGCGTCTCGACTGCGCCCATCGGGCAGAGCGCATCGACGGACGCCGACGCCTCCGTCGTCTGGTGCCGGACTGCCGCCACGATGATGAACACCGCGAACGCGATCTGGGTGAGGTGGCGGGCTCGCTTCACTCGTTTGATGCCGCGCGTGCGGCGCTGCGCTTTGGTGAGCCTCGGTGCGGCTTGGGTAGTCATCGGCGTCCCCTCGTGGTGCGAACGCTGCGACGTTAGGGGGCGCCTGTGAGGCGTCCGTGGGTGGTTGACGAAGCTTGTGTGAAGCGCGAGGCGAATCACCGTGGCGGAGGATACGAGATTCGAACTCGTGAGGGCGTGAACCCAACCCGGTTTCCAACCGAGCGCCATAGGCCTCTAGGCGAATCCTCCGGGGGAGAGGTTATCTGATCGCCGCGGACTGCTCCAATCGCGCGTTCAGCCGCCACCTGGCCGGTGCCAGACGTCCGTGGACGCGCGCCGACGGCGTCCAGTGCGGCCAGCGGACGCCGACGTCGCCCCTCACCGGCGAAGCCCCGGGCTTTCCTCTGATACCCCTGGGGGTATAGTGTCCTGACAGGCCATCAACGTAGAGGAGTCGCC
>Ga0208693_1001799_pt1 | contig 14829 bp, 9 predicted proteins | sample AD_UKC071_MetaG_FD_184438 | JGI IMG/M metagenome (GOLD analysis project Ga0208693, IMG submission 184438) | Active sludge microbial communities of municipal wastewater-treating anaerobic digesters from USA - AD_UKC071_MetaG (SPAdes) (version 2) | ecosystem: Engineered > Bioreactor > Anaerobic >... | reverse complement strand
CGCTGGCTGGTCGCGGGCGGCGTCATACAGCTCGTCGGCCAGCGACTTGGTGGGCGCGCCGGGCGTGCCCAGGTGGCGCAGCAGCAGGGCGTCGTCCTGCACCGCCAGCACGGCGGGCACCCGCAGCCCGCGCGCGTGCAGCGTGGCCAGGCGGCGGGCCTCGGTGCGGATGCCGGCGCTGCCGCCCGGTTTGGGCACCGGGCGCAGGGCTTCGAGCCGCACCAGGCCGGCCACGGCACCCAGCAGGGTGGCGCGCCAGGCCCCCAGGCGCGGGCCGGCCTTTTTCAGCCAGACCTGCTCGGGCGGCTGGCTGCCATCGCTGCAGGTCAGCACATAGGCGGCCAGGGCGTGGGGCTGGGTGGCCAGGGTGTCACGCAGGAAGGCGGCGTAGTCCACGCCCTTGGGGCCGGGGGTGATGGAGCGGTGTACCGGGTCCATGCGGGCTCAGTGGCTTGGCACGGTATGGGCGCCCGCTGCGTGCTGGGCTGCCACCAGGTCGGCTACCACCTCCTGCGGTGAATTCAGTCCGGGCCGCTGCATGGGGGTTGCCCCATGGGCCGGGGCGGCATGGAGCTCGGACTGTTCGGTGGCGGGCTGGAAACTGTCGGCGCGCGCCAGCGGCCAGTAGAGGCGGAACACCCGGTTCTGCCGTTCCAGCGAGCCCAGCAGGGCGCCTTCTTCCACCCGCAGGATCAGGTTGGACAGCAGCCGTACCTCGGTGTCGGAGATGCGCCGCACGATGTGGTGGGCGGTGATCTCCTGCGGGTGCTGCAGCCCGGCGGCCTGCACCAGCTCCTGCAGCGCATGCAGGGTGCTCTGGTGGAACTGCGCCACCCGCCGGGCCTTGTCAGGCACCACCAGGGCCTGCTGGCGCACGGGGTCTTGGGTGGTGACGCCGGTGGGGCAGTGGCCGCTGTGGCAGGTCTGCGCCTGCAGGCAGCCCAGGGCCATCATGAAGCCGCGCGCCGAGTTGCACCAGTCGGCGCCCAGCGCCATCATGCGGGCCACGTCGAAGGCCGATATCACCTTGCCCGCGCAGCCGATGCGCACCCGTTCGCGCAGGCCCACGCCGCGCAGGGTGTTGTGCACCAGCAGCAGGCCTTCCTGCAGCGGTGCGCCCACATGGTCGCTGAACTCCACCGGCGCCGCACCGGTGCCGCCCTCGGCACCGTCCACCACGATGAAGTCCGGCGTGATACCGGTCTGCAGCATGGCCTTGACGATGGCGAACCACTCCCAGGGGTGGCCGATGCACAGCTTGAAACCGGTGGGCTTGCCGCCCGAGAGGGTGCGCAGGCGGGCGATGAACTGCATCATCTCCACCGGGGTGGAGAACGCGCTGTGCTGTGAGGGCGAAATGCAGTCAGCCCCCACCGGCACCCCGCGCGCGGCGGCGATCTCGGGCGTGACCTTGGGTCCGGGCAACACGCCGCCGTGGCCGGGCTTGGCGCCCTGGCTCAGCTTGAGCTCCACCATCTTCACTTGCGGGTCGCGGGCGTTGGCCTGGAAGCGGTCCTCGCTGAAGCTGCCGTCGTCGTTGCGGCAGCCGAAGTAGCCCGAGCCGATCTCCCAGACCAGGTCGCCGCCATGCACCCGGTGGTGCTGGCTGATCGAGCCTTCGCCCGTGTCATGGGCAAAGCCGCCCAGTTTCGCGCCCTGGTTCAGCGCCAGGATGGCGTTGGCCGACAGCGCGCCGAAACTCATTGCCGAGATGTTGAACACACTCAGGCTGTAGGGCTGGGTGCAGGGCGAGGCCGAAGGGGATGGGGCATTCGGCGTGCCGCCCACCCACACCCGGAAGTCGTGGGACGCCAGCCGGGTGGGCGCCATGGAGTGGTTGATCCACTCGTAGCCCTGCAGGCCCACGTCGAGCTGGGTGCCGAAGGGCCGGTTGTCGGGCTCACCCTTGGCGCGCTGGTACACCAGCGAGCGCTGCGCCCGCGAGAAAGGTGCCGCCTCGCGGTCACTCTCGATGAAATACTGGCGGATCTCGGGCCGGATGTACTCCAGCATGAAGCGCAAATGCCCGATGACCGGGTAGTTGCGCAGGATGGCGTGGCGCGTCTGGCGCAGGTCGTAGACGCCCAGCAGCACCAGCGCGCCCAGCACCAGCAGGGTCAGCCAGCCCACCCCCAGGCCCACCACGGCAAACACACTTAGCGCGAAGCCGAACACACACAGGGCAAAGGCGGTGTAACGCACCGGGTACAGGGTGTTGATATGGTGGATCATCAGGGGAATCTCCTCGGATGTGGGGACGGCCTACACTCTCGGCCATCGCCTGTGTGTGCCGCCATCATAAGCACGCATCTACACATACCTCTTCCCTTGATTGTGAGCCGCCACCATGACCAACTCCGCTCCACCTGTGCCCGCTGACGCCCTGCTGGGCCCGGACGACTTCGACGCCATCGACACCATCCTGGACGATCTGCGCCAGCGCGAGGAGGAAATCCCGCAGTGGGAGTTCTGCGAAGGTTTCATGGCTGCGCTGGTCTGCACCCGCCGCGAGATTGCCCCGGACGAATACTTCCAGATCCTGCTGGGTGAGGACGCCACCCCGCCCGCTGCGGATGCCCCCATGCAGGCCGGAGGCCTGTTTGCCGACCCCATCCAGCAGCAGCGTTTCTTCGACCTCTGGAGCCGACGCTGGGCCGAGATCGTGGCCGCACTCGACGCCAAGGTCGAGTCGCTCGACGACGAGCGCACCTACTCCCCCGAAGTGCTGGACACCCGGGGCGCCATCGCGTCCCTGCCCGAGGAGCAGCGCGCCGAGGTGGAGGGGGAGGAATTGCCCTCCTTCGGCCAGGTATGGGCGCTGGGCTTCATGTACGCCGTGGAAAGCTGGCCCGAGGAATGGGTCGCCCCGCGCGACAAGGAAGCCGCCGAATGGCTGAACGACGCGCTCGACCGCATCGTGGCCCTGACCGAGGACGACACCGGCAAGCCCGAGCTCTCGATGTTCAGCGAAGACGGCCCGCCCAGCATCAGCCAGGCCCGCATCGACGCATTTGGCGACGCCATCTGGGCGGTGTACGACCTGCGCCAGCTTTGGAAAAGCATGGGCCCGCGGGTGGAGGCCATCCGCAAGCAGCCCGAGCCCGGGCGCAATGATCCCTGCCCGTGCGGCAGCGGCAAGAAATACAAGAAGTGCCACGGGCAGTAGCCCGGTTTATCTCCTTCAAAAAAAAGCCCCCCGACTGCAGACAGTCGGGGGGCTTTTGCTTTGGATGCGGCGTCAGGCGTCAGTGGCTGTTTTGGCGCGTGCCCTGCGCAGCCCTAGCAGCCCCACCAAAGCAGACAGCCACAGTGCGCTCCAAGGGCCCAGCGCAGGCACGGGTGTGGGGTTGGTGGCCACAGGTACCGTGGCGCCAACCGGGTCCACGATCTCGCCGTTCTCCGTCCAGTCGTCATCGCCTTTGTGGCCGTCTTGCACGGTGAAGCTGGTGGTGTTGCCGCTCACGACTACGCCGGTGGGTGTGAAGTGGCTGGGCGCGGCGCCTGCACTGGCCTTGCCCCATTTGCTCAGGCCTTGCACGGCGGCGGGCCAGGTCACGCTCATGGTTACCGGCGAGGCGTCGCAGCCGACCAGCTTGAATCGCAACATGCCATGGGGCATGCTCTGGCCCGCAGGCAGCGTGGCGGGTGCAGCCACAAAAGCGGTGTTGGCGCTGGTGTCAAAGCGGCAGGTGGCGCCGCCACCGGTGAAGCTAGCACTGGCAGGGCCGCCCGCGCCGCTGGCGGCCACGGTGGTGCCTGCAAAGTAGGGCTCGAACTGCGCCGTCACGGTGCGGTGGGCCTGCACATCGTCGATCTCGCAGGTGGTGCCCGCCGCGCCGCTGGTGCGGGTGCAGGCGCTGGCCGCATCAAACGCCTTGAAGCGCCAGCCGGCTTGGGCCGTCGCAGTGCAGGCCGTGTTGGTGCCGTGGGCCACCGCTTGCGCGGGGCAACTCACGTTGCCGCCCATCGCGGGCTGGGCAGCGCCGGTCAGGGTGTAGGTGTCTACCTGGCAAACTACCTGCACATTCACCACATCGGCGCTGACGGTACCGCTGCCGTTGGCCACGCTACAGGTGTGCCCCACAGGGTTGGTGGCCGTGATGGCGTAAGCACTGCCGTAGGTGGTGGCAAAGCTGAATGGGCCATTGGCCAGCGTCTGGGTGGGGGCGTTGGGGTTGCTCAGTTGCACCTGGGCGTTGCCCGTCAGGCCGGTGATGGTGCCGCCCACGGTGCGGGGCTGGGCCATGCAGGCCACGGTGACGTTGCCCACGTCGGCGGTGGCGGTGCCAGTGCCGTTGGCCACCGTGCAGGTGTAGCCGTTGGGGGCTGTCTGTACGGTCACGGCATAGGGGCTGTTGTGGTTCACCTTGGTGGCGAAGCCGTGGGTGCCGTTGGTGCTGACGGACAGGTCGTCACCGCCGTTGTTGCGCAGCACCAGGGTGGTGCTGCCGGGTAGGCCGCTGACAGTGGCGCTGATGGTGTATTGCGCGGTAACGCAGGCCACCGTCACACCGGTCACATCGGCCGTGGCGTTGCTGCCGCTGCCGTTCGCCGACACGGTGCAGGTCTGGCCCACAGGCTGGGTCTTCACCACCAGGGCGTAGGGCTGGCCGTGTGTCAGGGCGTTGGTGTAGCTGCCGTTGCCATTGGTGGTGTGGGTTGTGTCCATGCCGTCCAGGCTCAGCACCACGGTGTTGCCGATGGCAAGGCCGGTGACGGTGTAGTTCAGCGTGTATTTGTTGACCGTGCAGGCCACCACCACGCCGACCACGTCACCGTTGACCGTGCCAGTGGCGGGCGTGCAGGTGTAGCCGGTGGCTGTGGCGGCCACGCTGTAGGGGCTGTTGTAGGCCACGCTATTGGCAAAGTTGAAAATTCCGTTGGTTGCCGGCTGGGTGGCGCTGCCCAGGGTGACCGTGGCGGTGGTGTCGACGGGCAGGCCGGTGACGGTGCCGCTAACGCTGTATTTGAGCGGCTGGCAAACCAACTGCAGACCGGGAACATCCGCAGTCACCGGGCCGCCAGTGAGCGGCGTGCAACTATGGTGCGGGGCGCTGGCGGTGAGGTTGTAGCTGTCGCCCTGTGTGACGCTGAAGCTGAAGTTGCCTCCTTGCGTGGTGCTGCCGTTGCTGACGCTGGCGGTTTGCCCGCCTACCAAGCCGGTGACGGTGCCCGAGATGGTGAAAACCGGCGGAACCACGGAGATGGCGGCCGGATTGCTGGTGCTGCCCAGCAGATTGGCATTGCCGCTGCGCGTGGCCGTCACGTTGCAGGTGCCTGGCCCCGCAGCAGTCAGCGTGCCATTGGAGGCCACTGTACAGATGCCGGTGTTGTCGCTGGCGAACGTGGTGGTTTCGTCCTGCGCCAGTGCGGGAGTCGGTGCCACGGAGAGCACTGTGGAAGTACCCACTGTGATGGATGCTGCTGGCGCGTTGGTGATCACCATTGACGTAGCCGCCTTGGCGACGTTCACCGTGCAGCTTTGCGTGGCCGCGGCCAGTACGCCCGGGATGCCAGCGGCGGCGGCGCTATAGGCACAAGTGCCCGCGCCGGTGATGTGCAGCTTGCCGTTTGCCACTGAACATGCGCCGTTTGCGTTGCCGTAGCTCAAGGTGCCGGTCGGGCCGCCAACCGTGCCAGGGGTCACCGTGGCGGCGGGGAAGTCAAAGTCCGCATCGCCCCAGGTCTTGCTGTCGGTGCCGCAGGTGATGGTCTGGCTGGCCAGCGTTGGCAGCGGGGTGGTGAACTTGACCCAGCCTTTGCTGCCTGCGGTGCTGGGTTGGGGCGCCCCGAAGCCAGCGCCTGGCGCGCCCGCACCGCCTGGGCCGCCCGTGGTGGTGCAAGTCATGCCTGCGGCGGCTGGCACGCAAGAGCCATTGGCGCCAGGAGTGCCTGGGACGCCGGTGGGAAACATGTCGCCCGGGTTTTGAAAGGAAGTGGCGTTGCCTCCACCCGCGCCGCCAGTGCCCTGCACCAGTGGGGCGTCAGGGTTGGTGGATAGCCGGTACAGGCCCGTGGTGCTGCCGCTGTTGCCAGTACCGTAGCTGACCGCGCTGCCACCGCCGCCAACCTGAAAGCGGAAGGTCTCGCCGGGGGTGACGGGCAGGTTGGTGAACGTGGCCCGCCCGCCATTGCCGCCCTTGCCACCCGCAGCTGACCCAAAGCCGGAGGTGCCGCCACCCCCGCTGCCGCCGCCGCCCGCTGCTTCGATAGTGACGCTGGTCACGCCTGGCGGCACCGTCCAGGTACCGCTGTCGTCAAACTGATCGCCAGTGCCTGCCGTGCTGACGCAGGCCACTGGCACCACCAGGCCAGCGCTCATCGTGCCGCTGGCGCTGGCAGCATCCACCGTGCAAGTCTGGCCCTGGGGCTGGCTCTGAATGGTGATGGCGTAGACATCGCCCAGCGGCACCCAGCCAAAGGACCGTGTGCTGTTGGTGCTGATCGTCAGGTCGTTGGCGCCGAGGTTTTGCAATACCAGGGTGCGGCTTTCGTTGAGGCCGCTGACGGCAACGTTCAAGGGATAGCCGCAGTCAATTTGCACATTTGACACCGGGCCACTGACCACGCCGGTGTTCGCAGGCGCCACCGTGCAGGTCTGGTGGGCAGGTGAGGTTACCGATAGCGGGTAGCTGCTGCCGTGGCCCAGCACGGAATAGAGCGTGAACGGGCTTGCCGTGAGGAGGTGCGGCGTGCTGCCCACCTGCAGTTCCAGAGGGCCCGCCGCGCCGGAGATGGTGCCGGACAGGTGGTATGTGTCGGGCGTGCAGCCCACAGCCACGGCGGCCGTGGCAGCCTGTGGTGGCGCACCGGTGAGGGTGCCGCTGCCGTTGGTGACTTGGCAGGTGTGGCCGGGGGCCGTGGCGGTGATGGTGTAGCTGCCCTGGCTGACGGCGGCCGTCCATGCCTGGCCGTTGCCCGCTTGGGCGACCTGCGTGCCGTTGTTGGCGATGGTGGCTGCCGCGCCCGCGCCAACCAAGCCCGAGACCGTGCCGCTGACGGCATAGTCTGGCGTGACGCTGGCGGTGCAGGATTGGCTGGCGGGGTTGGTTGCGCTGTTGCCGGTGGCGTTCACGGTGTAGCTGCACGTGCCCCAGCCGCTCGGGGTGAGCTGGCCGCTGCTGATGGTGCAGACCCCAGGCGTGCCGCCGCTGTAGCTGAAGGTAGTACCTGCCACACTGCTGGTGGCCGCCAGCGTGGTGGCGGTGCCCAGCACGGACAGGCGGGGGAGGCTGGGGCAGGTGATGGTTTGGTTTGCCATCGTCCAGCTGACCTTGACGGAGCCTGCGCCCCCGGCGGAGGCATTCTGGGTCAGGTTGATGGGTGGAGGGTAACTGATGGCACCACCGCCGCCGTTGTTACTGGAACTGCCGGTGCAACTGGGGTCGTTCAATGGATAGGTCCAGGGGTTGCTGCAACTGCCGTTGGACCCGGCTGTGCCAGCGGTCGTAGTGCCGCCGTTGGTGCAGGCCGCTCCACCGCCGGTGCCGCCGGAGGCTCTCACGAACATGGCTCCGCCCGCAGTGGCTTCGGTGGTGCCGCCATTGCCGCCATTGGTTCCACACCACTGGCCAGAGGAAGAATAAGAGCCATTGCTGCCCGCGCCGCCGCCGCTGCCAGCGTCAACGGTGAATAACAGCCCACCCGCATTGGCGCGCGTGGTGCTAACCATCGCGCCATTACCGCCACGGCCACCGCCCTTGTCGCTGGTCCCGGCACGTCCACCGCCACCACCCCCGCCGCCGGTGGCGGTAAACGTGGCAGTGCCCACCCCATCGGGAATCTTGTAGTTGCCGTCGGCGGTGATGGTCTGGCCATTGGTGACGACGGTTTGGGCTGTGGCCAGGCCACAGGTGGCTGCCAGCATCAGGCCCAGCGTGCCCAGCGTGCCCAGCGTGCCCAGCGTGCCCAGCGTGCGGCGCCAGCGCGGCGACTGCGAGTCCGAATGGGGGAGAGGTATTTTTGACATGGATTAGCTTACTTTTTCGGGCTGGCGTGCTGATTCCGGAGGGCAGCGCCAGCAACGGGGGGAGACTTTTTTTGATCTTTGGCGGGAGCGTAGGTTTTTGTGTCGGACCTGTATATCCCTGAACTCAGGTAATTTGCCCGGGGGCGGTGCAGCTTGGGGTGGGCGCGGAATGCACCGCTTCATGACAACAATTTTTTTGATGAAAATAGGAGCTACCCCTTGTATGGAGAAAACGGGTAGCTCCTCTTTTTGATATGGCGTGCGGTGTGCGGCACCGAATACCTGATTTCAGGGATAGGCCGCAGCGGCGGCTTGGCATACGATGGCTGTCCATGATTTTTCAGACACCTCCCGGCCCTGAAGACGCCTCACTGCCTGTGCCCGTGCTGGTGGTGGAGGACGAACCCTTGCTGCAGCAGCGCCTGCGCCGGGTGCTGCTGCAATTGGGGTATGCCGAAGATGCGCTGGTGTTTGCCGCCACGCTGGCGCAGGCGCGGGCGCTGCTGGCTGCGCAGCCGGTGGCGCTGGCCCTGGTGGACTTGCATCTGCCCGATGGCAACGGGCGCGATCTGATCGAGCAGATGCGAGCCGATGACCCCGGCCTGGGCATTCTGGTGGTGTCGGCCTGGAGCTCTGAAGAGGCGATCCTGGGCGCCCTGCGTGCCGGGGCCACGGGCTATGTGCTCAAGGAGCGCGACGACATCGAGGTGTCGCTGTCGATCCGCAGCGTACTGCGCGGGGGCGCGCCGATCGATCCGTTCATTGCGCGGCGCATTCTGGAGTTGCTGCCGATGCCGACTGCGGTGGCATCTGCAGTGGAGCCGGGGGATCAGAGCCAGGCCCTGACCGAGCGCGAGCAGCAGATTCTGCGGCTGGTGGCCGACGGCCTGTCCAACCGCGAGATCGCCGACCAGCTGTTCCTGTCCCGCTACACGGTGGAGAGCCATGTCAAGCGCATCTACCGCAAGCTGGCCGTGTCCTCGCGCATCAGTGCGGTGAGCGTGGCACGGGCACGGGGGGTGATCGGGTGAGCTTGCGCTGGCGGTGGTGGGCGCTGTGGTGGGCGCTGGCGGCATGGATGCCCACTTGGGCCGCTGACACGGCGGACACCTGTGTGCCACGCGTGCTTGCGGTGCAGGCGGCGCGTTCGGACGACGGGGCGCGGCCCGTGCAGGGCTGGGAGCCGGTGAAACTGCCCGATGTGTGGACGTGGCGCTGGCCGGGGCATGGCGGATCGGCGTGGTACCGCATTGACTGGGAGCGCAGCTGCGCGGATGGCACGCCGGTTGCGCTCGGCATCGACCGCATCAGTGTGGCGGGCGAGGTGTTCAGCAACGGCGACCTGCTGTGGCGCGACGCCTCGCTGGTGGAGCCGCTGTCGCGCAGCTGGAACGTGCCGCGCTGGTGGCTGCTGCCCGCGTCCGGTCTGCAGGCGGGTGTGAACACGGTGTGGGTGCGCGCGGTGGGGCCGGCGGCGCTCTCGCCGGGTCTGGGCGTGGTGCGGGTGGGCGATCCGGCCACGGTGGCCGAGCAGTACGACAACAGCCTGTGGCGCCAGCGCACGGTGTATGCCATCAACGCCGTGCTCTGTGCCATGGCGAGCGCGCTGTTTTTGCTGGTGTGGCTGCTGCGCCGCGAGGGGCGCGAGACGCAGGCTTACGGCTGGTTCGGGCTGATGGCGCTGGCGTGGCTGGCCTACCTCAGCACCTACCTGGCTTACACACAGTGGCCCTGGCCCGATTCCATATCCCGCAGCCGCTTCAGCATGGTGGCGCTGGTGTGTTACGTGCTGTTCGCCTGCATTTTCACTTTTCGCTTCGGCGCGCAAAAGCTGCCGCGCGTGGAGCGCGGGCTGTGGCTGCTGGCAGCGTTGGGTGCGGCCATGGCGGTGCTGGCGCCGATCGAGGATGCCGGCTGGTGGTTTGACGTGGTGTGGCAGGGAACGATGGCGGTGTTTCTGGCCAATTGCCTGCAGTTCCAGTGGCATGCCTGGCGTCCCCGGGCCAAGGGGCGGCGGCTCCCGCACATGTTGCTGGCGGTGTGCTGGCTGGTGTTCCTGCTGGTGGCGGCGTCCAACTTCTTCTCCACGCTCGGTTCATGGCAGGTGGCGCGCAACTGGGCGGCCCTCAGCGGGCCCCTGGTCATGGCGCTGGTGACGCTGCTGCTGGTGGGTCTGCAGGCGCGGCAGATTCGCAGTGCCGAACGTTTCAACCGCGAACTGGAGCAGGGCGTGGCCCGTGCCCGCGCCGATCTGGCCCAGGCCCTGCAGCGCGAGCACGCCCAGGCACTGGACCACACCAAGTTGCAGGAGCGCATGCAGATTGCGCACGACCTGCACGACGGCCTGGGCGGCAGCCTGGTGCGCGGCATGGCGCTGCTGGAGCAGGCGGGCGGGACGCTGCCCAATGAGCGCATGCTGTCGCTGCTCAAGACCCTGCGCGATGACCTGCGCCAGGTGATAGACCAGGGGTCGAGTGCGGGCGCCGCCGTGCCCGAGACGCCCGTGCAGTGGGCCGCGCCGCTGCGCCACCGCTTCACCCGCATCCTGGATGAACTGGGTGTGGCGTCGGAGTGGTCGATTGCACTGCAGTGGCACGCGCAGCACCGCCCCAGCGCCTTGCAGTGCCTGGGCCTGACGCGGCTGGTGGAAGAGGCTCTGTCCAACGCCATCAAGCACAGCTGGGCACGCCACCTGCGTGTGGTGCTGGAAGTGGGCGCGGATGGTGCGCCGCAGCCGGGCATGCTGGTGGTGCGCATCGAGGATGACGGCATCGGCTTTGATGTGGCGGCCGTGCAGCAAGCAGGCATGTCGGTAGGCATGCGCAGCATGGCGGCGCGGGCAGAACGCATTGGCGCCCACTTCACGGTGCAGTCGGGGCCGTGCGGCACGCAGGTGCGGGTGGCGCTGCCGGGGGGCTAGGTTTCAGCGCGCCAGAACAGCCGCCTCATCCACCCCGCGCAGGGTGAACACCTCGTCCTCGAAGCGCACGTCGGGCGCGTAGCAGCTGCGCATGGCGGCGCTGTCGAGTGCGGCGAAGGCGCGGTAGAACCTCTCCAGGGTCTGGGCGTTGGGGCGCATCGATTGGCCTTCTATTTTCGGGAGGCGGTAGGCTCAACCCAGCAGTTCCGCGAAACGCGCCAGCGCATGCCGCACGGTCGCGTGGCGCACGGCGGCGCGGTCGCCGGGGAATTGCATGCGCTCGCTGTGGACCTGGCCCTGCACGCACCAGCCAAACCACACCGTGCCCACGGGCTTGTCGGCGCTACCCCCCGTAGGCCCGGCCACACCGGTCACGGCCAGCGCGGCAGGCACGCCGGCCTGTGCACAGGCGCCCCGCGCCATGGCTTCGGCGACCGGCTGGCTCACCGCGCCGTGCTGCGCGATGAGGGTGGCGTCTACACCCAGCTGCGCGGTCTTGGCGGCGTTGGAGTAGGTGATGAAACCCCGGTCGAACCAGGCGCTGGAGCCCGCCAGGTCGGTGCAGGCGGCCGCGATCAGGCCGCCGGTGCAGCTCTCGGCGGTGGCCATCATCCAGCCCTTTTGCAGCAGCAAATCGGCCACACGCCCTGATAAATCGGGCGCAATCAGCTCCTGATTCAATAGCAATTCATTCGTCATGGCCAGATGAACCTCCAGGCGGCGACCACCAGCAGTGTGCAGAAGGCCGCCACCAGGTCGTCGAACATGATGCCAAAGCCGCCCCGCGCGCCCCGGCCGTGGAAGGCCGCGTCGGCCCAGCCCACCGGCCCGCGTTTGACTGCGTCGAACACGCGGAACAGCCCGAAGGCGGCCAGCTGTGCCCAGAACCCGGCCGGCAGCACCAGCCACAGCACCAGCCAGAAGGCCGCCACCTCGTCCCAGACGATGTTGCCGCAGTCGGCCTGGCCCAGGTGGGTGGACGTGACGGTGCAGGCCCACCAGCCCAGCGGCCAGGCCAGCAGCACCACGGCGGCCAGCGCCGGGGGGCTGAGCCACTGCTGCAGTGCCAGGAAGGCCAGCCACGCCCACAGCGTGCCCGCCGTGCCCGGCGCCACCGGGCTCAGGCCCGAGCCCAGGCCCAGCGCGATGAAGTGCGCCGGGTGCTGCAGCATGAAGCGGGCGTTCGGGCGTTTCGGCGCGGGAGGGCTCTCTGGGGGCGGCGCTGCGGGGGGCGGGGCCTCGGTCGGGGTCAGGTCGGACATGCGCGGATTATGGTGCCAGGCTGTTGGCGGCGGTGGTGTGCGCCAGCCAGCCGGCCCAGTGGTCGATGCAGGCGCGGATTTTGGGCAGGCGGTGGCGTGGCGGTTGGGGCCCAGCCTACGGCGCAGCTCGGCATCGACCTCACCACCGGCACCCGCAGCGCCGAGCAGAAAGCCGTCTTCGTGGCCGGTGCCTGGCAGCTGCTCAGAACGTGTTCACGATCTCAGGCCATCTGGCTGAGGGTCTTGCGGAAGCGGGCGAGGGCGGTGGTGAACAGGGTGGCGCCGATGGCGGCGATGGCCAGCATCTGAGGCCACACCACGTCCAGGCCGGCGCCGCGGTACAGGATGGCCTGTCCGGCGGTGACGAAGTGGGTGGTGGGTGCGGCCAGCATCACCTGCTGCACCAGCTGGGGCATGCTTTCGCGCGGCGTCATGCCGCCCGAGAGCAGCTGCAGCGGCAGCAGCACCAGCACCAGCAGCATGCCGAACTGGGGCATCGAACGCGCCAGCGTGGCCAGGAAGATGCCCATGGACGTGGCCGCGAACAGATGCAGGGCCACGACCACCGCGAACAGCGCGACCGAGCCCTGCACCGGGATGTGCAGCGCTCCCTGCACCACCAGGACGAGCGCGCCCATCGCGGCCAGCAGCACCACCAGCCCCATGGACCAGACCTTGGCCAGCATGATCTCGCCGGGGGTGACCGGCATCACCAGCAGGTGCTCGATGGTGCCGTGCTCGCGCTCGCGGATCAGTGCGGCGCCAGTCAGGATGATGGACAGCATGGTCACGTTGTTGATGATTCCCATCAGGGCGCCGAACCAGGCGTGCTCCAGGTTGGGGTTGAAGCGCGTGCGCACATTGAGTTCGGCGGGCAGATGCGTGCTGCCGCGGTAGCGCTGCACGAATTCGTTGACTTCGCCCGCCACGATCTGCTGGATGTAGCCGCTGCCGGTGAAGGCCTGGCTCATGCGGGTGGCGTCCACGTTCAGCTGCACCGCCGGGCTGGTGCCGGCCAGCACGTCGCGCTGGAAGTTGGGCGGGATATCGAGCACGAAGGTGAAGTCGCCGTTGTCCATGCCGGCGTCCATTTCGGCCAGGGTGATCATGCGCGGCGCGAGGAAGTGCGGCGGGTAGAAGCTGCTGGCGATGCGTGCCGACAGGGGCGATCCGTCCTCGTCCACGATGGCGATCACCGCGTTGTGCAGGCTCTCCGGCATCGCTGTGGCGGCGACGTAGATCGAGATGGAAAAGGTGTAGACGATGAGCACCAGCATCGTCGGGTCGCGTACAAGGCTCCACAGCTCCTTGACGCCCAGGCGGAAGATGTTGCTGAACGAGGGCAGGCGCATGGTCAGGTTTCCTGCTTCTTGAGCAGCACGATGGCCAGCCCCAGGATGGCGGGCGCCATCACCAGCAGCGGCCAGAACGAGGGCCACAGGCTGGGCAGATCCAGTGCCTTGCTGAACACGCCGCGGCTGATGGTGAGGAAGTAGGTGGCCGGGAAGATCTGCCCGATGAAGGCGCCGACACCCTCCAGCGACGACACGGGGTTGAGCAGGCCGGCGTACTGCACGGTCGGGATCAGCGTGCCGATGATGGTGACGAACATCGCCGCGATCTGGCTGTTGGTGAAGGTCGAGGCCAGCAGCCCGAAACCGGTGGCGCAGGCCACGTACACCAGGGCCGTGAGCGTGAGGGCGCCAAGGCTGCCCTTGAGCGGTACCCCGAACACGGTGACGGCCAGCGCGGAGAGCAGGAAGAAGTTGACCATGGCCAGGCCGATGTAGGGCAGCTGCTTGCCGATCAGGAATTCGGTGCGTGTGACCGGTGTGACGTACAGGTTGATGATCGAACCCAGCTCCTTCTCGCGCACCACAGACAGCGCCGTCAGCATGGCCGGTATCAGCATCAGCAGCAGCGGAATGACGGCGGGCACCATGGCGGGCAGGCTGCGCACGTCGGGGTTGTAGCGGTAGCGTGTCTCCAGCTGGCTGGCGCTGGGCAGTGCCATGCCCAGCCGGTGCTCGGCCATGTCGGCCAGCCAGGTCAGGTGGATGGCCTGCACGTAGGCACGCACGGTTTCGGCGCGCATGGGCATGGCACCGTCGACCCAGGCACCGACCTGCACGGTGCGCCCGTGCTGCAGGTCGCGGGCGAAGCCGGGGGGGATCTCGATGGCCAGCGACAGCTCGCCGCTGCGCATGCGCCGGTCCAGGTCGGCATGGTCGGTGATGGGGGGCTTCTCGATGAAGTAGCGCGAGCCGGCGAGGTTGAGCGCATAGCTCTGGCTCAGGCCGGTCTGGTCGTGGTCCAGCACGGCATAGGACAGGTCCTCCACGTCCAGGCTGATGCCGTAGCCGATGATGAACATCAGCAGCACCGTGCCCAGCAGGGCCAGCGTGGCGCGTACCGGGTCGCGGCGCAACTCCAGCGTCTCGCGCCACATGTAGCTGAACGCGCGCCCTGGGCTGAAGCGCTGCCGCCGCGGGTGGCTGGAAGCGGCCTGCATGGCGGGGGCTGCGGGGGGCTCTTGCGGGGGCGGGGCGGTGGTGGTGCCGGCGCCCGAGGCGTCCTCCAGGAAGCCGATGAAGGCTTCTTCCAGTGTGCCGGCGGCACGCTGGCGCACGATCCGGGCCGGGGTGTCGCTGACCAGCACCTTGCCCGCGTGCATCAGC
>Ga0208693_1001780_pt1 | contig 14966 bp, 11 predicted proteins | sample AD_UKC071_MetaG_FD_184438 | JGI IMG/M metagenome (GOLD analysis project Ga0208693, IMG submission 184438) | Active sludge microbial communities of municipal wastewater-treating anaerobic digesters from USA - AD_UKC071_MetaG (SPAdes) (version 2) | ecosystem: Engineered > Bioreactor > Anaerobic >... | reverse complement strand
GAAAATTGTCGAGCACTGGACCTGCAGATGTCGAAACTGGGACAGGGTTTTAAACCAGCTAAATATCATGTTTCAGGATAGAATCGCTGGTTGATTAGCCTTTAAATAGTATTCCCAGGGTGTATCGTCGGCATTCATGTCTGACGACACGCATACCGCCGTTCCACCCTGGGATACCCACCAATACAGGCTAAGCAACCATCTGATTTCATTTGTAAACCCACAGCTTATTTCCCTTACATTCTTGTCTGAATCGAACAACTGTTTACACAAAATTTTACGGAGTGCCTTTATATAAGCATACTTTAATAGTCTTAATTTCAAACGGCTTAAATTGCAACTGCAGCTTTGAGCCTGCCAGCGGCAACTCTTCAATTACATCTTCAAGCATATTTGTTTCATAAGCTTTCTGGAAAACCTCGTTTAATTTAACCGTAACACTTGACCAGGTGCCTTCAGCCTCATACAGCCTGATGATAACCCCATCCCCATCCTCCGCGGGCTTGACTGATTCGACAATAACATTGTCAGCGTCAACACAAAGCAGGGATTTCAGTTCCCTTTCAAGCTTGCCCTTAACCTGCAAGGGTTGAATGTTCAATTCATAAGCCGGGTATATAACAGATTTGGCACTGAATCCGCCCACATGAGGCAACAGCGAATACAAAACATAATGCTCGCCCATATCTCCTGAAGGGTCAGGCCTGCACCCGCCTTTATGAAGTGTCAGGCGCATATCAGTATCCAAAACCGATATCCCGTATTTGCAATCGTTTAACAATGCTACCCCAAACCGGGTTTCGGATATATCTGTCCACTTGTGGTTGCAGAACTCGAACCGTGCCTTGTCGATTTGCGTATTTCTGTGTGTATTCCTCTCGATATACCCGAACTGTATTTCGCTCCGGGATCGGCTGGACCGCAGGTTAACATTAAAGGAGGTTTTCAATAATGAATGTTTTTCCTTCCAGTTAATTTTAGTCTCAAAATCAATCCGGGGAGTATCGGAGTAAAATACCATATCCTGAACAATCTCGGACGAATTCCCGATTTTATATGCCGACCGGATTCTGAACTGCAATTTACCATCTGAGGCTACCTTACGGCTGATAAGTGTGTTTTGCGGTTCCATTTTTAATTCTTGATCATAATCTAAGTCCCAGTTATCCCACAACAGAGGTATGTCCTCACCGCATAAGAACTGGTTTAAAGGCTTTAACTGGTCTTTGACCAGTTCCCGGCCTGTCTGCCTGTCAATTAATGAAGATATGTATCCGTTTTCATTAAAACGGATATGGGCAAACGGAGTTGTTAAATTAGCCCCATCATAGATAAATGGGCTGTTGTCCTGCATCTCATACCCATCTTTCATTCTTATGCTCACTGCCTCAAAGGGCTGGATTGAAACTTCCCCGATTGCCAATTTGCGCTGCCCATATAAATCGACATACTTTTGATATGGTTTGCCAACAGGAGCCTTCCCCCCGTCATCAATAACAATCTGCCTGAATGTGCACCAGGATAACGGGTTGTAGATGGTTATATAATCATCAGTTTTGCTGCATTGTTTTGATAACATCAGTTCAATATGTTTATTGGCTTTGCCGATAACTTCAGAATTCTGCTGCAATGCCAGCTCATGGACAGGCTGTATGGAACTTCCCGGCAAAATGTCGTGGAACTGATTTAGTAACACCGTATCAATCAAATGCTGCCGTTCTTCATTCAGCGGGAATTGATACAGCGCATTCAACTGTGAGTTCAGAATTTCCATGTTGCGGATTGCAATTTCCGCCTTGCGGTTTGTCCTTTTTATTTCGTGCATTTGGGTCAGGGTTCCACGGTGCAGCTCCAAATACAGCTCCCCGTCGTAAACCGGCAAGTTTTTCGCTGTCTTTTCCAGGCGGTTCATAAAACCGCTTACAGTTGTCTGCTCGCATTCCGGCCCGCAATCCAAAGCCAGGGTCCTTTCTGCCATTTTCATCATTGAATAGCTTGGCCCTCCGCCTCCATCGCCGAATCCGTATGCCACCAGTTTCATGTTGGTAACATCTTTGTGTTTTATCTGCTGTTCGGCGTTAACAACGGTTTCAAAATCAGGCCAGCAATGCATAAGGTTAAAGTGAACCAAAACTTCGGTTCCGTCAATCCCCCTCCAAACAAAGGTATCGTAAGGGAATTCGTTTGTATCATTCCAGGACAGTTTTGTGGTAAGGAAATATTTAAGATTGCAACCTTTCATAATCTGCGGTATAGCCGCGGAATAGCCAAAAGTATCCGGCAGCCAGAAGGTATCCGCTTCATAACCCAGATGCTCACGCAAAAACCTCTGCCCCCGCAGGAATTGCCTGATTAAAAATTCCCCGCCTACAATATTGCAGTCGCATTCTATCCAGGACCCGCCGTTTGGCTCCCATTGCTTTGAATTCGTCCGCAGTTTTATTTCCTCAAAAATATCCGGATAATACTTCCTCATCCAATCGAGATATAAAACCGAGCTTTGGATAAAGGTATAATACGGATAGTTGTCCATAACATTCAGCGCATTGGAAAATGTCCTTGCTGCTTTGCGTATGGTTTCCTTAACCGGCCACATCCAGGCGGTGTCAAGATGGGAATGGCCAACAAGCCCGATATAGGCTGCATTCTTTTTTGCTAAATTTATTGGAGTATCCGATGTTAAAACTGGCGCCATTATATCGCTTGCTTTCGCTAAACTTGCACGCCAAATTTCATCCTCTACTTCCCACGGCATTTGCGGGACAACCTTGTATATTTGCTGAATTGCATTGTATGCATCCCACTTTTTGTAATCCGAATCGGGCAATGACAAGTAAATTTGCAAAAGGGTTTTAATATCATATACAAACCTTTCTACAACGGAATCCAATTCGGCAATAAAAATCCCCTTGAATGTGTGTGTAAAATACGTCGGATAGAAAGTGTTTATTTTCCCGGCGTTTTCAAACGGCATTGTGCCATGGATGGTATGCCCGCAATAACTTTCCAGAGCAATATTATACCTTTCACCGGCAACTGCATTCCGGGTAAGCAACTGTATATTGTGCAGCCTGTACTTTGAATCCAGGATATCCTTGCTCCAGTCAAACAGCCCTTCCGGCTTATTGTTTATAAACAACAGCGATTCGCTGGCTGAAATCTCCGGGCATATCCATAACTGTTTGCCCGCCATATGGTCCGGCACAATAAATTCCGATTTAAACCATGCGTACCCACATTCATGGCCAAAAGTGCCGCCTTTTTTGATCCTAACCCAACCATCCGTATTGGGAACTGAGGTAAACATTTCATCCGTTTCAAAAATCTCGCATTCCAGTTCCGCAACCCTGTTATAAAGGTACGGGCTATATGTTTGCTCGTACTTTTTTACTTTTTCTATCATCTTTTTCATCAAAGCATCCATTGTCACGTTCCTCAACTCCAGAAAGAATTAGTATAAAAAAATATTTATCAGGTAACCTTTCCTGTAAACCTGCCATTCACCTCCTTTTTTGCGGTGTTTTTTATATTTATAATAAACATGTCAGCGATTTAAGTATGTTTTGCTAACAGGAGGGGTTTAAGGTGCGTTCTAAACGAAGTATAGTCTTTATGGTTTCGTTGTTCTTGATTTTCCTCGCCATTGGCATATTCCCATGGAACCTTAGCGCATCGGCTGCAAATTATACTGACGGATTTGTACCAGCTACCGACAAAAACATTCGATACCTGGGCAGGTGGGAAAAACAATCAAACGGGGCCTATTACGGCTATTTTGAAAGCGGCCTGGAATTTGCGTTTACAGGCACATCATTAGCCATTGAACTGGATGGCATCAGCGGAATCCTCTACAGTATAGACGGCAGCGAATATACCGACATCACAGCCCCAAAAGGGAAACTGGTTGCTGCAACTGGTTTATCTGAAGGAGACCATCTGCTTAAATTATATTCTCGTTTTGAAACCGGGCGCCCGAAAATTGCCGGATTTCATATTGACAAGGGTGCCAAAAGCCTTCCTGTAACCGAAAAGCCTAAAATCGAGTTCATCGGGGATTCAATCACGGTGGGCTGGATTGGCAGAAACTATATGCAATATAACAATCTCAGGTATTCATATGCTTTTTTAACCGGCGAAGCCCTCGGATACTCCCACAACACCGTTGCGTTCGGCGGTATCACGGTAGTCCCCGGAGCCGGCAGCCCGGATAACAGCGGGATGATAAACCGTTATTTTAAGCTTTCTGAATTTAATCAGTCGGAACCGGATTCTCCGGCCTGGGACACATCGAAGTATATTCCGGATTACATAGTAATAAATCTGGGTACAAACGATGTTGTAACTGAAGATGATTTTAAAAAGGGTTATGCCGAGTTCTTAAAAAAACTCCGGAACAGTTATCCCAAAGCAGTGATTTTTGCAATGTCGCCCTTCGGGGGAAAATATTCCGATGGAATCTATAATGCGGTGCAATCCCGAATAAACGAGGGCGATAACTCAATTGTATTTATCGACACCCGGGGCTGGATTAGCTGGAGAAACACCACGGACGGCGTCCACCTTACCAAGGAGGCACACGTAACCGCTGCGCAAAAACTCACCGCAATACTCAAACAATACATAACAAACCGCACAACGCCAAGCACAACTGCTACAACAACTAAAGCTGCTATCACTTCAACTACTGCATCTCAAAAAAACACCGTTTCAAATTCCGGCGATACCAAAACAACACAGGTAAACAGTGATACATCAATTGCCACGGATATTAACAAAACTGACGTTATCACATTTTCCCCAACCGAAAACATTGCTACCACATCCGGCTCTTCTGAAAGCCCACAAAACACACCCTCTGGTCAAATTTCTATTTTAAATATTGTGGTAATCACAGCATCTGTTATTCTCATTATCGGAGCTGTACTCTTTATAATTTTTCGTAAAAAATTAGGGCTATAATTAAAAACAACCGCCGCCCAAAGACGGCGGTTGTTTTCATTTATTCAGCTCATCATTTATTCAGCCGTTTTGATTCAGCAACTCGCAAAGCAGGCCCTTAACCGAACCCGGGCCGGCCAGCATTTTGATGAAATATTCTTCAATTTTCACGTCAAGCCCAATCTCATATAAATCCACCGCAAACAAATCCTTATTTCTAAGCAGCTCCCGTATCTTATCAAGGTTGTTCTCTCTGCCCAATTCAATCCCTGAAAACGCAGGCAAAAGCACAGGCAGCATCGGGTCAGGGCTAAGCTCAAAGGGTTGGCCTTCATCGTTAATACCTAAAAGATACCTCAGCCAACCTGCAATCACAAGCGGAATCCAGCGCAATTTCAAAACAGATTCCTGGCCCTTATTTACATAAGCCTGAAGCGCTTTTCCAAATCGTATCGGCATTTTCTGGGATGTATCGCTGGCTATTCTCTGAGGAGTATCCGGAATAAACGGGTTGGGCAGCCTAAGGTTTAAAGCTTCATACAAAAAATCCCGGGGATTCAGTATTTTCGGATCCACAGCCACAGGTAGCTCCTCCTCTATCCCCAACCGCCATACAAATTCACGCAAGGTTTCATCCTGCATTTCACTGGAAATTGATTTGAAGCCCAGCAAACATCCAAATATCGCGAGTGCTGTGTGAAGGGGATTAAGGCAGGTGCAAACCTTCATGGTTTCAGCTTTGTCCACAGTATCCCTGCCGGTGAGCAAAACCCCAGCAAGCTCCAGCGGCGGACGTCCATTCGGAAAACTGTCCTCAATTACAAGGTAAAATGCCTGTTCAGTATTCACAAAAGGCGCGGCAGCGGTATTCTTTGATGTGTAAATGATTTCGGTACTTTCAAACCCATCCTGTTGTAAAACCAAAGCCACTTTTTCGTTCGGAGCGGGGGTAATCCTGTCAATCATGCTCCACGGAAATGAGACAAGTTCAGGGTTTTGGATGTATTTTACAAAATTATCCCGTACAAAGCCGTTTTCAAGCCATTTTCGGGCGTAGGTGTTGACAGCCTCGAACAAACGGCTCCCGTTGTGGGAACAGTTATCCAGGCTAAGAAGCGCTAAAGGGGCTCCGCCCGACTTGAAACGCTCATAGCACAGGGATGCAACCATCCCCATCAAGCTTTTGGGTAATAACGGCCCGTTAACAAAATCCTCCTTAACCGCTTTAAAATAATTCCCAAACCCATCCTTCAGGCTGTACCCTTTCTCGGTTATCGTAAAGCTGACAATCTGCAGGGATGGGGAGCAAAAATAACTTTTCAGCTTTCCCCATTCTTCCGAATCGCTGCTATTTGCCGATATTGAATCGGCAATGCTGCCCAAAACACGCTTTTCTATGGTTCCGTCAGCATTCAGTACAACCTGAAGGCAGAGGTTGTCGCAGGGTTTTAAAACCTTTTCCACCATTTCTATATCATAGCTTTCGCAAGCTACAATACCCGACTGAGCCACACCCTTATTAAGCAGTTCATCCTGCAAAGAGACAATGAATCCCCTGAAAAGGTTTCCCGCCCCAAAGTGCAGCCAAATCGGGTTTTCCCGGGTATAAGCACACATTTCAGGGCGTGAGTACCGGGGCAACTGGTAACCCTTTTCGAGCCATTCTTTAGATTGATTTAAATCTTTGTCACAAAGCTGCATTATTACTTTTCCTTTCGATGATAGGACTTTTCAATAGCTTCCCAAAGGCCTATCAAATATGTAGCACCCAGGGCGCGGTCATAAAGACCGTAACCGGGGCGTGAAACTTCGCCCCAAATCGCGCGGCCGTGGTCAGGTCGGACAACCCCGTCAAAACCGGAATCATACAGGGCTTTCATTATTGCGAACATGTCAAAGGAGCCATCAGTAGACGGGTGCGCCGACTCGTCAAAAAATCCAGGGGAGTAAATTTTCAAATTCCTTACATGGGCAAAATGAATGCGCCCTTTAAACTCTGCAATCATATCGACCAGTAAATTCTCAGGCGAGGTTCCTAAGGAGCCTGTGCAGAAAGTTATACCGTTGCAGGGGCTGTTAACTGCAGCAAGCATTCGGGCAATGTTTTCCCTGTTGTTGATTATCCTGGGCAGCCCAAAAATTGGCCACGCCGGGTCATCGGGGTGTATCGCCATTTTAACACCATAATCCTCGCAAACAGGCATAATAGCCTTAAGAAAATATACAAGGTTTTCAAACAGCTTTTCCGAATCAACATCCCTATACAGTTCAAACAGGGATTTAAGAATATCCATCTTTTCCGGCTCCCAGCCCGGAAGCAAAAAACCGTTTGAATCATTGTTCATCTGGGAAAACATATTTTCCGGGCTTATACCGTCAACAATATCCTGTCGGTATGCCATTACCGTTGAACCGTCTGAACGGGAATGGGCAAGGTCTGTCCTCAGCCAGTCAAACACAGGCATGAAATTATAGCAAATAAGGTTTATTCCGAGTTGCCCCAGATTGCGTATTGTTGTTATATAGTTTTCGATATATTTATCCCGCTCCGGCGTTCCGGCTTTTATGGCATCGTGGACGTTTACGCTTTCAATTCCAAGAAGCTGAAGCCCCTCCTCCTCTATTTCGGTTTTAAGGGCTGAAATCCTCTCGGCAGGCCAAACTTCCCCGGCAGGCAAATCATAAAGGGTTGAAATAACCCCCTCAACCCCCGGAATCTGGCGAATTTGCTGGAGCGTCACGCTGTCATGGTTTTTGCCAAACCAACGGAAAGACATCTTCATTTTAAATTACCCCTGTTTATGCTAATTTTTCCGCCTGAAGCTGTGCCCTGACGCCGAGTTCAGCGGCAAGGAAAACATGTTCCTGAGTCATGGCGTTTTCAGTGCGGTTGATGCAATCCAAAATCAATTCCCCAAAGAACGGGAATCCAACCTTCCCATAAACCGGGAAATGGTACTCGCCGGTCTTGTTGGTTAAAAATACGTGGTCGGACGTGTTCTCTGTAGCAACATTCAAATATTTGCGCAGCTCAATTGTGCCTTCAGTGCCCAGGATAAAGGTACGCCCGTCTCCCCATGTGGAAAGGCCGTCGGGAGTGAACCAGTCCACCCGGAAATAACAGGTCGTTCCATTGTCCCCCACCAGTACAGCATCACCGAAATCATCCAATTCCGGGTAATCGGGATGGTTGTAATTCGCAATCTGGCTGCGGACTACCCTGGCGCTTTTTACATCGGCGAAATACAGGTATTGCTCAATCTGATGGCTTCCGATATCGCAAAGTATCCCGCCATATTTCTCCTTCTTAAAAAACCAGTCCGGGCGGGACGGTGCGTTAAGCCTGTGAGGGCCCATGCCGATAACCTGAAGCACCCTGCCTATAGCCCCCTGCTTGATAAGCTGCCCGGCAAAAACCGCGCTTTCCACATGCAGCCGTTCGCTGAAATAGCACATATACTTCCGCCCGGTTTCCCTGACCGCTACTTTTGCCTGTTCCAGCTGCTCCAATGTTGTCAAAGGGGCCTTGTCGGTAAAATAGTCTTTACCACACCTCATTACCTCCAACCCAAGTGCACACCTTTCAGAGGTAACCGCCGCACCGGCCACAAGCTTTACTTCAGGGGCACTCAGTATTTGCTCTTTTGTAGCGGGGATCACCCCGGGATATGTATCGCAAAACTGCCGTACCTTAGCCGGGTCGGGATCATAAACATATTTCAAAGTTGCGCCGGCTTCGGTCAGCCCGTTGCACATGCCGTAAATATGGCCATGGTCCAGCCCGATTGCGGCAAAAACAAACTCGCCTTTTTCCACCACGGGCACCGGCTTGCCCTTTGGCGCATAATTCATTCCGTCAGACCGTTGCATTTTAACCTCACCCTTTTCAATAATACAATTAATAGCTGCTTCCCAAGGTTATATTTTCATTATCAAAGTTCTCAACAGAAGAAGTCTTTTCATGGAAATGCCGGACATTTTTCAAAATGCCCTCAACTGTATACCACGGGTCATCCGGCTTAATCGGAAGCTGTACCGCAGATTCGGTGAACCCTGCTTTATAGATTGCGGTAATGAGTTCGATTGTTTTTCTTCCATCTTTCCCCTGAATTAGCGGGCTTGTATTATATATGATAGAATCCAGTACATCCTTTATCTGTGCAGTATGCCCTTCATATGGCAGGGCGGGAAATCCTTCAAAAGTGTGTTGTATCTCTTTTTCCAATTCTTCGTTCTTATTCGGAAAACCGTTTGACTGTTCCACAGATGCAAATACCTTGAAAGGCACAGATATCCCCGCCCTTTCACCCTGGAACAAAAGCCGCTGTTCTTCCCCGTGATGGATTACCGAGCTTGTAATCTGCCCTAAAGCCCCGTTTGCATACTGGAGTATAGCAATAGAAATATCTTCAACTTCCGCGTTGTCATGGGCTACATTCCCAAGCACAGATGTTACCTTGTCAGGCAATCCCATCATCCAGCACATCATGTCTATATGGTGTACAGCGTGGTTAAGGGTGCAGCCACCGCCTTCCTTATCCCAGCAGCCACGCCACCAAAGGTCGTAATAGCTGTGCCCGCGCCACCATAAGGAATCAATCTGGGCGTAATTAATCCTGCCAATAAGCTGTTTGTCCAAAATGTTTTTCAAGCTCATAATCGTAGTGCGAAACCGGTTTTGCGCAATCACCGCCAGGGTTTTGCCGCTTTCCTTTGCGGCTTTCAGCATTTTGTCGCACTCTTCCAGCGAGGAAGCCATGGGTTTTTCCACCAGTACATGTTTTCCGGAATTCAACATGTCAATGGCTATTTCCGCGTGGGTATATGGAGGGGTACAAATACTTACAATGTCGATGTCGTCCCGCTCCATGATAAGCCTATGGGAATCATAAACATCCGCATTGAGGTTAAATTCTTTATTCTTGGCATGGGCTTTTTCCGGATATATATCCACAAGAGCTACAATCCGGCATATCTCCGGAAACTCCAGATACCCCTTTATATGCATGGGTGATATATTTCCTGTACCTACGATAGCAACATTAATCACAAAAAGTCCTCCATTCCTTACCAACCGGTAACTATTCTAATCTGCTCAGTTAATTCCTGCTGCATCATCCTGTGAACCTGTGCAGACGGATGCCCTGCCCTGATTCCGTCTGTAACCGAGTACATGCTTGATACAAACTCATATGCATAAACATCAGAATCCCCGTTTTTTTCCTTATACTCCATGACTGCTTTCTGCATTTCGCTGTAAAGATTGCACGGCATACCGCCTAAAATGCAAAAAATCTTGGCTTTGGGGTTGTTTTTTCTGATAACCGCAAGAAAATCCACATATGCCTTTCTAAAGCCGCTGATTCTGGTTTGATAGTCCGGGTAGCTGTCCCCAATAGGTTTTGATACATTGTTTACTGCATTTGAATCGTTAGTGCCCAAATGCACAACCACCACATCGGCAGGAAAACTGTTAAAGTCCCACGGAGTTTTTTCCTGAATCCCTAGGTCATTTTCCAGCCGCAAATCGGTATATTGATAATATTCCGGCATCAACCTTATCTGCCGACCGTTTAAATCGCAATACACCCCGTTCCCGCTTACCGAAATTATATTTGCGTCAGCCTGCAATGCCTGAGCGGTAAGATAAGCGTAGGCGATTGAGCCGTCCTCTTCTGAGCTTAAGTAATTGCCGGAGGACACCGACGCCTTTGTACCGTAACCGCAGGTGATTGAATCACCTATAAATTCAATACGCCTGGCTCTCGGTTCGGTAGGCGCAATGGATGGATTGGAGCCGGTTATTGTAATTGATTTAGCATTAAAAGGCCCGCTGTAAACATTCGCCGAAGCCTTGAGTACCCGCATGGTATGGGTTCCATCCGTAAGGTTTTCTGCAAGAATATATTCACCGGTTTCCTGGGTAATCAAAAAATCGGCCGTAGGCACAACATTTTCATCCACATATACAACAACATGGGGGCGGTTTTTCTCCTGCATGGCATACGCCGTCAGGGTGCCAAGTTCGGCGCGCACCGCCGTACCCGAAAAAGTAAATTCAAATCCCGAGCAGGTCCAGTCATAGAAAGTGCAGTTGCCTTCACCGACCTTCAAGGTCCTGCCAAGAGTGCGGACAGTTTGGTCAGAAACTTTAAATGTCATATCTTTCTGCGGTACAGATGTTGTCTTTGGCTGCGAAACAGTACTGCTGGATGGGCTTTCGGATTTTTTGCCTGCACTACTGCAGCCTGGCAAACTAACCATCATTACAAACAGTGCCGCCAAAATGATAAGCCTTTTAATCACTTATTCCTCCCTCACTTTTTCGTATTGTAAAGTTAAATGAAAGTTGAGGACCCGTCAGCCCTTCTGGTACAATGGTTTCACCACAAAACACTGTACCTCCCAAAAAGGAGAGATGTCCTCATGGCGAAATTATACCATTTTTCATGTCCGAAGTGCAACAACAATTAATATAGACTCACTAATCAATAATATAAAGGCAGTAATCTTATTAAACGGTAACTATCCCTGCTGAATTTATCTCTTTAAAACCGGTACAGATTATGTTATAATTTTACCAGTTATCGCAAGAAGGAGGATGATATTTTGTTTGAATCCATGAAAAAAAGAAATAGGCGCAGGATATATACGCCTATTCTTCTAAGCTTAGTTTTATTTTTTTTTGTCATAACATCGATTACAATACATTCCTTCTGGAATTCCCTGATAACAAACACTCTCCACAACATCAGCCAAAAAAGAACCAACCTCAACCTGTTCCTGGATTTGATGGAAGAGACCTCAAAAAGATTTGATTTAAAAGAAATCAATACAGCCAATTCCAAAAACCAGGATCAGGTTTTGGAAATGCTAAGCAACCTGTCGCAAATAAACAAAAACCTGCTCGGATCGGCGTTCATTTATCCCGATGGCGAGATAATCCTTTCTCCCCGTACATCGGGGTACCCAACAGCAGAAGAGATAAAATCTGTCCCCGAAATCCAGCAATTTATAAATTCAGACAAACCCAGCAGCTGGATTATAAGAACCAATTACATAGCCAAATACTACGGAAACAAATTTTATAACAAGGAATATGGCGTATTTACGCTTGTTAACAAAATCAAAATGGCAGATGGCGAATACGGCCTTTTGCTAATCGATATCGACCCGCAGACAATTTATAATATTTTTACTGACAACACTCACAGGGAACTTGACATCAGGGTTGTACTGATAAGCAGCGATCTGGAAATCCTGCCCAACCCAGGGGAAACAGATACTATAAACCACCTCGGCCAGTTTATCCGGGACAATTATTCCACCGAAAAATACAAACTGTCTTTCCGCCACCGCAAACTCGTTTTCTACACTCCGGTCAGCGAAAATTATAAAATTGCCACATTAGTTTCAGTAGACAGCCTTTTTTTGCAGCTTGCAAGTATTCTTATACCGATTTTGCTTGTACTCATTATCTTTGTGGCTTTGTCCTTTTATATTTCCCATCTGCTTACAAAAACAATTTCAGACCCGCTGGAAAAACTGTACCATACCATGAATAGCGAGCAGTTGAAATCCTCTATTGAAGCTGAGGTTCCCATTCACAACGAACCTTAATAGTTACACGGGTGCCTTCTCCCGGAATGCTGGCAATGCTCACCCCATAATCCTGCCCGTATTCCAGCTGGATGCGCTCATGGACATTTTTAACCCCATACCCGTTAAGCCCGCCGTTTTCCCCCGCCTTTTGGCTTTTGGTATTCTCATCAAACCCAACGCCATCGTCGAGGACCTCAAAAATAATGTCCTCGCCTTTTTTATACCCTCGGACGGTAATATGCCCCATGCCGTTTTTTGGCCCAATACCATGCTTGATTGCGTTTTCGACAAAAGGCTGGATGATGATTTTCAGTATCCTGCAGGAACCTATTCCCTCCTGTATATCGTAGTTGATTTCAAACTTGTTTGGAAAGCGTATCTGCTGAATCTTAACAAAATTGTTGACGAATTCAATTTCGTCCTTGACAAGTATGTACTTATCCCCCTTATGAAGGCTTATACGGAAAAATCCGGTCAAAGCCATAGCCAGGTCTTCAATTTCCTTTTGCTTTTTTATTTTTGCAATCCAAATGATAGTATCCAGCGTATTGTATAGAAAATGCGGGTTTATCTGTGCCTGAAGGGCTATCAGCTGCAATTTCCTCTGCTCAATCTTTTCCTCGTTGTTTTTTCTCACCAGTTCGGTTATGCGCTCAATCATTTCATTATAAGTGTTTTCCAATTCCCGAATTTCATCGCCGATGTTCTTAAGATACACCGGTTTAAGCTCATCCCCGCTTCCGAAATCATTCAGCTTTTCCTGAAGCTTGTGAATCGGCTCCACAATCCTTCGAGAAATAATATAAGATAAAAACAACGCGAACAGGGTTACCGCAATCTGGACAATCAAAATCAGCCTTTTTAAATGGAGTATGCTCTGGTAAAGGTTCCTTTTGGGGTTGATTACCACCGTTTTTAAATCACAGCCCAGAGTATCCCTGATTGAATCAATGTCCTTGACAGAAATAATGCAGTCCTGCCCCTGATAGGGCATATAGCTGTAGCGGAAACCTGAGCCGTTAAGCAAGCTTTTGTCAAACAGGGATGAACCGACTTTTTCCTTATCCCTGCAGGAAAGGACAACAGCATCTCCGGTGACTATCATGGAAAAGGCGGCAGGCTCTGACATATCCTCAAAGGAGCTGAACAGTACTGTTTCCGGAACATATATAAAAAGATAACCAATCCATCTTGCTGTGGAGTAATAATTGTATTTCCTCCCAAGCCTTACATAATGGGTACCATCATCCCCGGTCTCAACCGTATCCATCCATAACAGCTGGTTGCTGCTTTCAATTTTACGAATACTGCGCTTATCCGGCGAGCCGGAAAAATTCTTTTTATCAACGGAAAGCACCTGCCCCCCCTTGTCCACCACCACAACATCGCCAACAGTATTCCAGTCAACCATGTTATCTAAAATCTGGCGGTATTTTAAAAGCTTGTATTCCAATGATATTGTGTCATCTCCAAGAAGTTTTCCAAGCTCGTCATTATCCATAATCCTGATAGATAACATATTAAGGTCTGAAATAAAAAGCTCAACGCCTTTTGCCATTTCATCCTGGGTCCATTCGGTATTCTTAAAATAGTTGCGTTCAATAGTGCCAACGGCCAACATCTGGGCAAGATGCAGCATAACCGAGGTAAAAAGGATTATACAGAAGGATACCACCAGGAAAACCCGTGTGCTGATATTAATTTTGCGCAGCTGATTAACTATCCACTTCATGGTGTAGTCTCCAAACCTTTTGTTCTAACGATTCATCCTGGCATAATCGCTTGGATTCATCCCCGTCACTTTCTTAAATACCCTTGTAAAGTATTTTTCATTTTTGTATCCGACCTTTTGGCTGATTTCAAGCATTTTGTATTTTGGATTTTTCAGCATCTTTTTTGCAGCCTCTATGCGGTATTCGGTAACGCATTCATTGATGGTCTTGCCGAGTTCACTCTTGAACAGGTGCATTAAGTGGGACGCGCTGATAAAAAGCTCCGAGGCAATGCTTTCCACCGTAATATCCTTGCTGTAGTTAAGCCTGATATAATTCAGGGCATCCGCAATCTCGCGGCGGTGTCCAGGTATTTCACTGTCCCTGTAGTAGGATATCTTGTATTGTGACTGAAGGGGATTTCTGAATGAAGCGATGTATGCCTGCTTATACCCGCTTGAAAGCTGGTCTAAACTATCACAGCGCATGCTGATTCCGGCAGTAACTGTCAAATCCCGATAAAGTACAATAAATTGCGCAAATTTAAAATCTGATAAAAAGAGGACAAGTTTGCAGTCTTTTGGTAAAATAATACACACACAAAATTCACCGAAAGGAGACTGCAAACCATGTCCAAGAAGATTGTACAACTAAACGAGGAAATCATCAAGAGCGAACTTAAGGAATTAGTACGCAGCAGTGTCGAGGAGACAC
>Ga0208693_1001779_pt1 | contig 14967 bp, 12 predicted proteins | sample AD_UKC071_MetaG_FD_184438 | JGI IMG/M metagenome (GOLD analysis project Ga0208693, IMG submission 184438) | Active sludge microbial communities of municipal wastewater-treating anaerobic digesters from USA - AD_UKC071_MetaG (SPAdes) (version 2) | ecosystem: Engineered > Bioreactor > Anaerobic >... | reverse complement strand
CGCACCATTGGCGCCACCGCGCTTGTCGCCGCCGCGGAAGGTGGAGGCCGAGGCCCAGGCCACCGACACCAGTTCGCTGACCGACAGGCCCGAGGCAGCAATCTTCGCCTTCAGGTCGGCAATGTCTGCGGGCGTGGGCTTGTGCAGCGGCGCGGGCAGCGGGTCTTGCCAGATCAGCTCTTCCTTCGGAACTTCAGGCCCGATGTAACGCGCCTTGGGGCCCATGTCACGGTGGGTCAGCTTGAACCAGGCGCGGGCAAAGGCTTCGTTGAACGCCTGAGGGTCATTCAGGAAACGGCGCGAGATCTTCTCGAACTCAGGGTCGAAGCGCAGCGTCAGGTCGGTGACCAGCATCGTTGGCTTGCGCTTCTTGGCGGGATCGAAGGGGTCGGGAATGATCTCAGGTGCGTCCTTGGCCTCGAACTGGATGGCCCCGGCCGGGCTGCGCGTCTGCACCCATTCGAACTTGAAAAGGTTCTCGAAAAAGTTGTTGCTCCACTGGGTGGGCGTCTGGGTCCAGACCACCTCCAGGCCGGAGGTGATGGCGTCGGCGCCGCTGCCGCTGCCGTGGCTGCTGGTCCAGCCCAGCCCCATCTGCTCGATGGGTGCGGCCTCGGGGTCCACGCCCACATGGCTGGCTGCGCTGGCACCATGGGTTTTGCCCAGCGTGTGGCCACCGGCGATCAGCGCCACGATTTCCTCATCGTCCATGGCCATGTTGCCAAAGGTGGCGCGGATGGCGGCTGCGGCCGAGCGCGGGTCACCACTGGCGTTGGGGCCTTCGGGGTTGACGTAGATCAGGCCCATCTCGGTGGCGGCCAGGGGGTTCTTGGCCAGGGTCTCGGGGTTGCGGTGGGCCAGCCAGGCCTTCTCGTCACCCCAGTTCACGTCCATGTCAGGTTCCCACACGTCTTCGCGGCCTGCGGCAAAGCCAAAGGTGCGAAAGCCGGAGTTTTCCAGCGCCACATTGCCCGCCAGAATGATCAGATCGGCCCAGGAGATCTTTTGCCCGTACTTTTGCTTGATTGGCCAAAGCAGGCGACGCGCCTTGTCCAGGCTCACGTTGTCAGGCCAGCTGTTGAGCGGGGCAAAACGCTGCTGGCCACGGCCGGCACCACCACGGCCATCCACCGTGCGGTAGGTGCCTGCGCTGTGCCACGCCATGCGGATAAACAGGCCGGCGTAGGTGCCCCAGTCGGCCGGCCACCAGTCCTGCGAATCGGTGAGCAGCGCCTTGAGGTCGGCCTTGAGCGCGGCGTAGTCCAACTTCTTGAACTCTTCAGCGTAGTTGAACTTTTCACCCAGAGGATTGGAACGCTCGGAATGCTGGTTCAGCAAATCCACGCGCAACTGGTTCGGCCACCAGTCACGGCTGGTGCGGCTGCTGCTGGCGCCCGCGGCATGGAATGGGCATTTGGATTCGGTGGTCATAGAGCGCTCCTTGTGTGAATGAAAGCAAGCAGAATGATAGTGAGGGACACGGCAAACAAGAAATCAATTAATACAAAACTACTGATAAGTTTTTTTGATTGCCACAAACCCTATTGACCCCTGGTACACACGTTACCGCGCCATCGGGGGCCGTGCTGGCCAGCGCCGGCGAGTGGCCACACCCGGCCCCGTGGTACGGTGAATAGAGTCGATATCAACCATAACGGAGACCTGCATGAGTCGCTACCCTTTCCCTGACCTGAGCACCCTGCCCGAAGACATCCGCGCCCGCATCCTGGAGGTTCAGGAGAAGTCTGGCTTTATCCCCAACGTGTTCTTGGCCTTCGCCCGCCGCCCGGCAGAATGGCGCGCTTTCTTCGCCTACCACGACGCGCTGATGTTCAAGGAAGATGGCACCCTCACCAAAGGCGATCGCGAGATGATCATCACCACCACCAGCGCGGCCAACCAGTGCCTGTACTGCGTGGTGGCGCATGGTGCGCTTTTGCGGATCTACGAGAAAAAACCGCTGGTGGCCGACCAGGTGGCGGTGAACTACCGCAAGGCCGACATTACCCCACGCCAGCGGGCCATGCTGGACTTCGCCATGAAGGTCTGCAAACGCTCACACGAGATCGATGAAACCGACTTCGCACCACTGCACGCCCACGGCTTCAGCGACGAGGATATCTGGGACATCGCGGCCATCACCGCCTTCTTTGGCCTGTCCAACCGCATGGCCAGCTTCGCCGGCATGATGCCCAACCCCGAGTTCTACCTGCTGGGCCGTGTGCCCAAACAGAAGTAGCAGAACGCAATCACACGGCGAAGCGCAGCGAGCCGGCAATTCCAGCAGGCACCGCGGATCTGGCTTTGCCAGGCCGCTGGTGTCGCCCCCTTGCAAAGGGGGTTGGCGAAGCGACACGCAGTGCGCAAAGACTGGGGGTTGGCGTTATTTGAAATCCGCGGAGAACTGGAACATCAGGGCGGAATTGCCCAGCACATTCACCTGCGCGGAATAGGTTGGTGTGAACTGCCAGCCCAGGCTGACCACAGCGCCGGGAGAGAACCCATTGTGGTTCAGCGGCACCTTGTGGTCATAGGGCGGCTTGTAGCCATACAGCAGGCCCACCGTCCACTGGGCGAACAGCTTGTCGTACGAGAAGATGCTGTCGTAGCGTTTGCCACCATACAGGTAACCACTGGGCTGCCCGAAGGAGTTGCGGAAATACGAGCCACCCCACACCACCTTGTCAGCGCCCTGGCGCTCCAGGCCGATCATGTACACGTCGCGGTGGTCAGGGTCGCGCGACCAGTGGTAGGTGTAGGGCGACATACCCAGCCGCCAGATCACGCCCTGCTCTGCGGATGTGGACGTGGAGGTTTGGGCCATCGCGGGAGCCATGGCGCTCACTGCGCATACGGCGCCCAGGGCAAGAAGCAAGCTAGTCAGTTTCATGGAACGTGATTGTCGCCAGAATTCCGGCCCAAACACAGGCCATTGGCAAACAATTTCGCCTGAACAGGTTCTTATGCCTGTAACAACTGGCGCATCCAGTCTGGAATGCCGACCGCCTTCTGGCGCGGGAAATCCACCCAGATGGTGGTGGCGCCACCGGCGGCGCAGACAACATCAGGCTGGTCGGCGCGGGCCATGGTGCCCCAGGTCTCGAAGGTGGTGCGCGCCACGTCACTCACGTAAAGGCGCACCAGCACATCGCCGGGGTACTCCAGCTGGCGGTAGAAATTACAGAAGGCATTGACGATCACGGGGCCTTCACCATCTGGCGCAGGCTTGCAGCCGATGGACCACAACCAGTCAATGCGCACCGTCTCCAGGTAGCGAAAATAGGACGCATTGTTGACATGGCCCATGGCGTCCATGTCACCCCAGCGGATGGGCAGGCGGGACTCAAAGACCAGTTTCTTCTGTTCGGGGATCTCGATGCGCATGCGGCCTGCCTCAGAGTGCAAAACCATCATCGGCGGCAATCACTGCACCGTTGATGAAATCGCTGTGGGCGCTGGCCAGCAGCACGATCAGACCGTCCAGGTCTTTCGGCGTGCCCACCCGCTTGCGCGGCAGCATGTTCACCAGCTTCTGGCCCTGCTCGGTCTGCCAGTGGTGGTGGTTGATCTCGGTGTCGATGTAGCCGGGGCAGATGGCGTTCACGTTAATGCCGAACTTGCCCCACTCCAGCGCCATCGCCTTGGTCATCTGGATGACCGCCGCCTTGCTCATGCAGTAGGCGCCGATCTGCGGCAGTACCTTCAGCCCGGCCATGCTGGCGATGTTGATAATGCGTCCGCCGGTGAAGCTGCCAGGCGCTGCGCCCCGGGAGCGGGCCAGCATGCGTTTGCCCACCTCCTGCGCCACGAAGAAGGCGCCGCGCACATTGGTGCCGAAGATGTAGTCGAAATCGTCCTCGCTCACGTCCTGGATGCGCTGGGTGGTGCTCACCCCCGAGTTGTTCACCAGGATGTCGATGGAGCCCACCTCGGTCTCGGCATGCGCCACGGCGGCGCGGATACTGTCGTTATCGGTGACATCGAGCTCCAGCACATGGGCGTCACCGCCCTCCCCCTCGATACGCGCGCGCAACTCCTTGAGCTTGTCCACCCGGCGGCTGGCCAGCACCACCGCCGCACCGGCCCGCGCCAGTGTGTAGGCAAACTGCGCGCCCAGCCCGCTGGACGCCCCCGTCACGAAGGCCACCCGGCCGGAAAGGTCAATGTTGTAGGTCATGAAAATCCCCTCATGGGCCGAATAAATAGCACGGTCGTTCGCAACCGCAGCTCTCCGCATAAAATCGCCTGCAATCCTGTAGCAGCCGTGCAGAACCCATAACCCATTATCAAGCGAGACGCCCCGATGACATCTGAAGAAATCCTGAGCACCTATGGCCCCCGGGAATCCATGGAATACGACGTGGTGGTGGTCGGTGGAGGCCCCGGCGGGCTGGCCACGGCCATCCGCCTGAAGCAGCTGGCCGCACAAAAAGGCCAAGACGTGTCTGTCGTGGTCCTCGAAAAAGGTTCCGAGCCCGGTGCCCACATCCTCTCGGGCGCCATCATGGATCCCAAGGCGCTGACCGAGCTGATCCCCGACTGGAAAAAACGTGGCGCGCCGCTGCGCCAGCCCGTCACCGACGACGCCTACATCTTCCTGGGAGAGAAATCCAGTTTCCGGGTCCCCAACCTGTTCCTGCCGCCCTTCGCCCACAACCACGGCAACTACATCGTCAGCCTGGGTGAAGTGACCAAGTGGCTGGGCGAGCAGGCCGAAGCCCTGGGTGTGGAGATCTTCCCCGGCTTCACCGCCGCCGAAGTGCTCTACAACGAAGCCGGTGCCGTCAAAGGCGTTGCCACCGGCAACATGGGCATTGGCAAAGACGGCGAACCCACCGAGAACTTCCAGCTCGGCATGGAGTTGCTGGGCAAATACACCGTGTTCGCCGAAGGCGCACGCGGCCACCTGGGCAAACAGCTCATTGCCCGCTTCCAGCTCGACAAGGACCGCGACCCGCAGAGCTTCGGCATCGGCATCAAGGAGCTGTGGGAGATCGATCCCAAGCGCCACAAGCCCGGCTTTGTAATGCATACCGCCGGCTGGCCCATGGCGAGCGACACCTACGGCGGCGCCTTCCTCTACCACCTGGACGACAACAAGGTGGCCCTGGGCTTCGTCACCGGCCTGGGTTACTCCAACCCCTACCTGAGCCCCTTCGAGGAGTTCCAGCGCTGGAAGACCCACCCCAACGTGCGTTACTACTTCGAGAACGAGAAGGGCGAGATCACCGCCAAGCGCCTGTCCTATGGCGCCCGTGCCATCAACGCCAGCGGTATCAGCGCCCTGCCCAAGACCATCTTCCCGGGTGGCGCACTGGTGGGCTGCAACGCCGGCTACCTCAACGTGAGCCGCATCAAGGGCAGCCACGCCGCCATCAAGACCGGCATGCTGGCGGCAGAAGCTGCCTATGACGCCGTGGTGGCCGGGCGCCAGCACGATGAACTGACCGCCTACCCCGAGGCCTTCGAGGACAGCTGGCTGCACACCGAGCTGAACAAGGACCGCAACTTCAAGAATTGGTTCAAGCACGGCCTCACCGTGGCCACCCTGATGAACGGCTTCGAGCAGTTCGTGCTGCGTGGCCATATCCCCTGGACGCTACGCCGCGACAAGCCCGACCACGCCTACCTCAAGCCTGCCGCCGAGTGCAAACCCATCGACTACCCCAAGCCAGATGGCAAGCTGACCTTCGACCGCCTCTCCAGCGTGTTCATCAGCAACACCAACCATGAAGAGAACCAGCCGGCCCACCTGACGCTGAAGGACCCGAGCGTGCCTGTCAGCATCAACCTGGCGAAATACGCAGGCCCCGAGGCACGCTACTGCCCGGCTGGCGTGTACGAGTTCGTGAAGAACGCCGACAACACCGACCGCCTGCAGATCAATGCCCAGAACTGCGTGCACTGCAAGACCTGTGACATCAAGGACCCGACGCAGAACATCGTCTGGGTCACACCAGAAGGCGGCGGCGGGCCCAACTACTCGGGCATGTAACCCCGCTCGCACATACCAAGCAAGGCGGCGCCCCTGTAGACGGGGGCGCCGCCTTGTTTTTTGGCGGCTGCATCGGTGTAAGTCCCAAAGCACACCGGGCCAGCTTCATGCATATTGGGTGTTTCGCATTTTCCTAACACCACAGGAGACCCCATGGCATTCAGCAAACTCGTCGCCAGCATGGCTCTTGGCCTGGGCCTGGTGGCCGCCAGTGCCAGCCTGCACGCCCAGACCACGATGAAGATCAGCATCTCCACCGCCCAGAACTCGCACCAGGGCGTGGCGATCGACACCTTCGCCAAGGAAGTCGCTGCGCGCACGGGTGGCCGCTACAAGGTCGAGACCTTCTACAACGGGTCGCTGGGCGGCGAGCGTGAATCCATCGAGGCGGTGCAGCTCGGTACGCAGGAACTGGCCTTTTCCTCCACCGGCCCGGTGCCCAATTTCGTGCCGGAAGCCAAGATCCTCGATGTGCCCTTCCTGTTCCGCGACAAGGCCCATGCCCGCGCCGTGCTGGACGGCCCCATCGGCCAGGAGCTGCTGGGCAAGTTCGACGCCAAGGGCTTCAAGGCACTGGCCTGGGCCGAAAACGGCTTCCGCCACATGACCAACAGCAAGCGCGACGTGAAGTCACCCGAAGACCTCAAGGGCCTGAAGATGCGCACCATGGAAAACCCGGTGCACATCGCCGCCTACAAGGGCCTGGGCATCATCACCACGCCCATGGCCTTCCCCGAGGTCTTCACCGCGCTGCAGCAGGGCACGGTCGATGGACAGGAGAACCCTCTGCCCGTCATCATGTCAGCCAAGTTCTCGCAGGTGCAAAAGCACCTGTCGCTCACCGGCCATGTGTATTCGCCCTGCATCTTCGTGATGAACAAGGCCTCCTTCGACAAGCTCAGCGCCGCCGACAAGACCGCCTTCCTTGAAGCGGCCAAGGTGGCCGTCAAGGCCAACCGCGACCGCGTGGACCAGGACGATGCCAACGGGGTCAAGGAACTGCGCGCCCAGGGCATGACGGTGATCGAGGACGTGGACAAAGCCAGGTTCGTGGCCCAGCTGGCACCCGTCAATGCTGAGTTCGAGAAGCAGTTCGGCAAGGCCAACCTCGACAAGATCCGCAACTATAAATAAGCCAATTGCTACAAATAGAGTAGCATCGTGCGCCCGACCAGCTGCCGCTGGCGGGCGTTTTTGCTTGAAATTTTCATGAAAAACACCCTGCTCGCCCTGGACCGCTGGACCACCAGCCTGGCCATGGCCATCGCCTGCCTGATGCTGGCCATTGCCGCCAGCCTCGGCATGTTCCAGATCATCACCCGCTTCGTGCTGGAGCAGCCGGCCGAGTGGTCCGAAATCCTGATCCGCATCAGCCTCATCTGGATGGTGTTCATGGGCATCCCCAGCGCCTTCCGCCAAGGCGCCATGGTGAGCGTGGACGTGCTCTACCGCTGGAGCCCGCCACGCATCCGGCGACTGCTGGACTGGCTGGTCTGCGGCGCCACGCTCAGCCTGGTGGGCGTCATCATCTGGTGGGGCTGGGACTACGCGCAGCGCGGCAGCGTGCAGTCGATGGCCGGGCTGGAATCGGTCTCGATGTTCTGGGCCTACCTGGCCCTGCCGGTGGGCGGGGCGTTCAGCGTGATCGGCATCATCGCCAACCTGGCTGACCCACAACGCAACGAACTGGATACCGCGCAATGACACCCATCATGATCACCACCATGGTGGTGTGTTTCGCGCTGACCATTTCGGTGGCCGTCTCCATCGGGCTGGCGTCCATCCTGGGCATCCAGGCGGCCAACGCCAACATGCTGATCTCCGTGAAGGAGATGTTCAACGCCATCAACAAATTCCCGCTGGCGGCCATTCCCTTCTTCATCCTGGCAGGCAACCTGATGGAGACCGGCGGCATCTCGCGCCGCCTGGTCGAGTTCGCCAAGAGCATCGTCGGCGGCGTGCAGGGTGGCCTGCCCATGACCTGCGTGCTCACCTGCATGATCTTCGCGGCGGTGTCGGGCTCGTCCGTGGCCACCACCTTTGCCATCGGCGCCATCCTGATCCCGGCGCTCATCAAGCACGGCTACCCCACCAGCTACGCCGCCGCCCTGCAGGCCACCAGCGCCGAGCTGGGGGTCATCATCCCGCCATCCATCCCCATGATCCTGTACGGGGTCAGTGCCGAGGTGTCGATTGGTGAACTGTTCATCGCCGGCTTCGGCCCGGGCCTGCTCATCAGTGCGGCACTGATGCTGTTCGTGTGGGTCTACTGCAAGTGGAAGGGCTGGGGCAAGAACGACGGTGAAGGCCGGCTGTCCTTCGGCAAGGCCACCTGGCAGGCCGGCTGGGCGCTGCTGATGCCGGTCATCATCCTGGGCGGCATCTACGGCGGCGTCTTCACGCCCACCGAAGCCTCGGCCGTGGCGGTGTTCTACGCGCTCATCGTGGGCGTGGTGATCTACCGCGAAATCGGCCTGGCCGACCTCTACGCCATCCTGCGCAAGTCGGTGGTGTCCTCGTCGGTCATCATGTTCATCATCGCCAACGCCGGGCTGTTCGCCTTCCTCATCACGCGCGCCGGTGTGCCCGAAGCCATCGGACTGTGGCTGCAGGACGTGCTGAAATCGCCTGCCATGTTCCTGCTGGGGGTGAACACGGCGCTGTTCATCATCGGCATGTTCATCGAGACCAGTGCGGCCATCATCGTGCTGGCCCCCATCCTCGCACCGGTGGCCGTGCACTTCGGGGTGGACCCGGTGCACTTCGGGCTCATCATGGTGGTCAACCTGGCGCTGGGCATGATCACACCACCGTTCGGGGTGAACCTGTTCGCGGCCTGCACGGTGGCGCGGATTTCGCTGGACCAGATCGTCAAGCACCTGGTTCCATTCGTGCTGGTGATCCTGGCCTGCCTGATGGTCATCACCTACGTACCCTGGATCTCCCTGGCCCTGCGCGACCTGGTGTATGCCCGGTAGTCCGTCGGCGGGCCTGCTGCACTGCACTACAATCTGCGCCTGTCAGGAGAGCATCCCCGCCCAGGGGGTCGCCGAAGGCGCAGGCAGCATGCCCTAACGCTCAGGCAAAAGGACTGACACACGCCCGCAGATGCGAGCGTTCCCCCACTGGAGAGAGCACTGCCCACGGCGGTGCCACCGAAGGAGCAAACCCGTATCGCCGGGTGAATCTCTCAGGTAAAGCGGACAGTGGGCCCCACCACCGGCCATCATGGCCGGTATGGAGCCCCTTCCATTTCCTGGAGACCTTCGTGACCACCGAATCCGAACTGCTGAAAACCCCGCTGCACGCCCTGCACCTCGAACTGGGCGCCCGCATGGTGCCCTTTGCCGGGTATTCCATGCCAGTGCAGTACCCCGCCGGCCTGATGGCCGAACACAAACACACCCGCAGTGCCGCCGGCCTGTTCGATATCTCCCACATGGGCCAGTTGCGACTGGTAGGGCCCGACGCGGCGGCCGCCTTCGAGACGCTGATGCCGGTGGACGTGGTCGGCCTGGCCCCTGGCAAACAACGCTACGGCCTGCTGCTGAACGACGACGGCGGCATTCTTGACGACCTGATGTTCTTCAACGAGGGTAATGACTCCCTCTTCGTCATCGTCAACGGTGCCTGCAAAGTGGCCGACATCGCCCACATCCAGGCCCGCATCGGCCAGCGCTGCCTGGTAGCGCCCCTGCCCGACCAGGCCCTGCTGGCCCTGCAAGGCCCACAGGCCACTGCCGTGCTGGCACGGCTCGCCCCCGGCAGCGAGAAGCTGGTTTTCATGACCGGTGGCGCACTGTCCATCGGCGGTATCCCGGTGTTTGCCACCCGCAGCGGCTATACGGGTGAAGACGGCTTCGAGATCTCGGTCGCTGCCGACGCCGCCGACCGCCTGGCCCGCCTGCTGCTGGCCCAGCCCGAGGTGATGCCCATCGGCCTGGGCGCGCGCAACTCGCTGCGCCTGGAAGCCGGCCTGTGCCTCTATGGCAACGACATCGACACCACCACCACCCCGGTGGAAGCCGCCCTGAGCTGGGCCATCCAGAAGGTGCGCCGCACCGGTGGAGATCGCGCCGGGGGCTTCCCTGGCGCTCACAAAGTGCTAGCACAACTCGATGGTGGCACTAGCGCGCCAGCCCGAAAACGTGTGGGCCTGGTAGCGCTGGAGCGGGTGCCCGTGCGCGACGGCACCCTGCTGCAGACCCCCGATGGCCAGGACATCGGCCAGGTCACCAGCGGCCTGCTCGGCCCCACGGTGGACCAGCCGGTTGCCATGGGTTACGTGGCCGCGGCCCATGCGGCGCCCGGCACCCGCGTGCACGCCATCGTGCGTGGAAAGGCCGTTCCCATGGAGGTGCGCCCCATGCCTTTTGTGCCAGCCCGCTACTATCGAGGCTGAGCCTCGCGGCTCAGTCACCACAACCATTTTTTGAGGAAACCCACCATGACCGTCCACTACTCCAAAGACCACGAATGGATCGAGATCGCCGACCACGAAGCCGCCACTGTCGGTATCACGGTCCATGCCCAGGATGCCCTGGGCGACGTGGTGTTTGTGGACCTGCCTGAAGTAGGCCGCAAGCTCAAGCAAGGCGAAGTGGCCGGTGTCGTCGAGTCCGTCAAGGCCGCCGCCGACCTCTACAGCCCTGTGAGCGGCGAAGTGGTGGAAGTGAACGAAGCCCTGCGCGCCGACCCCTCGCTGGCCAACACCGACCCGCTGGGCAGCGGCTGGTTCTTCAAGCTCCACATCAAGGACACCGACATGGCCGAGTTCGACCAGCTGATGGACGAGCCCGAATACACCAAGTTCACTGCAGCGAACTAAACAGGCATCCCCCATGCGGCTTCGCCGCGCCCCCTTCTGCTGACGCGTTGCGGGGCGCAGCCAGTGGCCGAGCGAAGCCCGTTCCACGGCCACCTTGACAACCCCACTGCGCTCCTCAACCCGCCTTCCCCATCGCCCACCCGATATGACCACCTCCGCCCTGCCCACCCTGCACTCGCTGGAAAACCCCGGTGAATTCATTCCCCGCCACATCGGCATCGATGCGCAGGACGAGGCGCGGATGCTGGCCGCTATCGGCGAGACCAGCCGCGAGGGGTTGCTGCAAAGCATCGTGCCACCCGCCATCCGGCGCAGCCGTCCGATGGCGCTGCCCGCACCCGTGACAGAAGCCCAGGCACTGGCTGAACTCAAAGCCACTGCGGGCAAGAACAAGCTGCTCAAGAGCTTCATCGGCCAGGGCTATTACGGCACGCACATCCCGGGCGTGATCCTGCGCAACATCCTGGAGAACCCCGCCTGGTACACGGCCTACACGCCCTACCAGGCCGAAATCTCGCAGGGCCGCATGGAGGCGCTGGTCAACTTCCAGACCATGGTGTGCGACCTCACGGCCATGCCGATTGCCAACGCCTCGATGCTCGACGAAGCCACCGCCGCCGCCGAAGCCATGACGCTGGCCAAGCGCTCGGTCAAGTCCAAGAGCAACGTGTTTGTCGTCTCTGGCGACACGCATCCGCAGACCATCGAGGTGATTCAGACCCGCGCCGCCCCCATCGGCATCACCGTGGTGGTGGTGAACTCGGCGCAGGAGTGGGAAGCGGCGCTGGCAGGCGATTTTTTTGCCGCCCTGATGCAATACCCCGCCAGCAGCGGCTGGGTCATGGACTGGAAGACCGATGTAGAAGCCATCCACGCCAAGCAGGCCGCCGCCATTTTTGCCACCGACCTGCTCGCCCTCACCCTGCTCACGCCCCCCGGCGAATGGGATGCCGACATCGTCATCGGCTCCACCCAGCGCTTTGGCATGCCCATGGGCGCGGGCGGCCCGCACGCAGCCTTCATGGCCTGCCGTGACGAATTCAAGCGCAGCATGCCCGGCCGCCTGGTGGGCGTGAGCGTGGACGTGCACGGCAAGCCCGCCTACCGCCTGGCACTGCAAACGCGCGAGCAACACATCCGCCGCGAAAAGGCCACCTCCAACATCTGCACCGCGCAGGTGCTGCCCGCCGTCATCGCCAGCATGTACGCCGTGTACCACGGCCCCGAAGGGCTGGCACGCATTGCCCGCCGCGTGGCGCGCTACACCGCCATCCTGGGCCGTGGCCTGGCACAACTGGGCTTCACGGCACTCCACCACGATGCGACCTTCGACACGCTGTGCCTGCACACGCAAGCCGCCACCGACGCCATCGCCGCACGCGCCGTGGCCCTGGGTGCCAACCTGCGCAAGGCCTGGGGTGATTACCTGTGCATCAGCCTGGACGAAACCACCACGCGCGCCGACATTGAGCTGCTGTGGAAAATCTTCGCCAAAGACGGCCAACCCCTGCCCACTATCGAGGCCATGGACGCTGCCGGCTCGCCGGCCCTGATTCCGCAAGACCTGGCCCGCACCAGCGGCTACCTCACGCACCCGGTGTTCAACACCCACCACTCTGAGACCGGCATGCTGCGCTACATCCGCCAGCTGTCCGACAAAGACCTGGCGCTCGACCGCAGCATGATCCCGCTGGGCAGCTGCACCATGAAGCTCAACGCGACGAGCGAGATGATCCCCATCACCTGGCCCGAATTTGCCAACGTGCACCCATTCGCCCCCGCCGACCAGCTCGAAGGCTACCGCCTGCTCGACGAGCAACTGCGCGCCTGGCTGTGCCAAGCCACCGGCTACGCGGGTGTGAGCCTGCAGCCCAACGCCGGTAGCCAAGGCGAATACGCCGGGCTGCTGGCCATCAAGGCCTACCACGAAGCCCAAGGGCACGCCCACCGCAACATCTGCCTGATCCCCAGCAGCGCCCACGGCACCAACCCCGCCAGCGCCCAGATGACAGGCATGCAGGTGGTGGTGACCAAGTGCGACGAAAACGGCAACGTGGACATGGCCGACCTGCAAGCCAAGTGCGAGCAGCACAGCCAGAACCTCGCCTGCGTGATGATCACCTACCCCAGCACGCACGGCGTGTTTGAAACCAGCGTGAAAGAGCTGTGCGCCCTGGTGCACAGCCATGGCGGGCGCGTCTATGTGGACGGCGCCAACATGAACGCCCTGGTGGGCGTGGCCGCGCCCGGCGAGTTTGGCGGCGACGTGAGCCACCTGAACCTGCACAAAACCTTCTGCATCCCGCACGGCGGCGGCGGCCCCGGCGTTGGCCCCGTGTGCGTGGTGGCCGACCTGGTGCCCTACCTGCCGGGCCATGCCACGGCCGGAAATGCTGCAAAAACAGGAGCTGTCAGCGCAGCACCACTGGGCAATGCAGCCGTTTTGCCCATCAGCTGGATGTACATCCGCATGATGGGCGCCGAGGGCCTGCAGGGCGCCACCGAAGCCGCCATCCTGAGCGCCAACTACATCAGCGCACGCCTCAAGGACCACTACCCCACGCTCTACGCATCCGCCAACGGCCATGTGGCACACGAATGCATCCTGGACCTGCGCCAGCTCAAGGACACCAGCGGCGTGATGGCGGAGGACGTGGCCAAGCGCCTGATCGACTACGGCTTCCACGCCCCCACGCTGAGCTTCCCCGTGGCCAACACGCTGATGGTGGAGCCCACCGAGAGCGAAACGCTGTTCGAGATCGACCGCTTCATCGACGCGATGATCGCCATCCGCGAGGAAGTGCGCCAAGTCGAGAACGGCACCTGGCCGCAGGACAACAACCCGCTGAAAAACGCCCCGCACACCGCCGAAAGCCTGTTGGGCGCCGACTGGGCACGCCCGTACTCGCGCGAGGCCGCCGCCTACCCCGTCGCAGCCCTGCGCAGCAACAAGTACTGGTCCCCCGTAGGCCGCGTGGACAACGTCTACGGCGACCGCAACCTGTTCTGCAGCTGCGTTCCGGTGGAAGCATTTGCCGACTGACCAGGCAGGGGCAGCCCCGCTGCCCCTGGTCTACGCCGACGACACCCTGCTGGTACTGGACAAACCTGCCGGACTGCTGTGTGTGCCGGGCCGGGGTGAGGACAAACAGGACTGCCTCTCTGCCCGCGTGCAGGCCGTGTACCCCGACGCGCTGGTGGTGCACCGGCTCGACATGGCGACCTCGGGCCTGGTCGTGATGGCGCGCAACCCTGTAGCTCAGCGCACCCTGGGCGATGCCTTCGCAGCGCGCCAGGTGCACAAACGCTACGAAGCCCTGGTGCAGGGCAACCTGGCACCACCCGAACAGGAATGGGGCCTGATCGACCTGCCCCTGATCGTGGACTGGCCGAACCGCCCGCGCAGCAAGGTGGACTGGGAGATCGGCAAACCCAGCACCACCCGCTGGCAGGTGCTGGAGAGCTTGCCTGGCGCTACACGCGTGGCACTGGAGCCCATTACCGGCCGGTCCCACCAGCTGCGGGTGCACCTGCTGGCGCTGGGCCACCCCATCCTGGGCGACGCGCTGTACCAGGGCGCGGCAGCGGCAGCCTTTCCGCGACTGATGCTGCACGCCTGCCGCCTGGCCCTACCCCATCCCACGCATGGCAAGCTGCTGCAATTCCATAGCCCCGCCCCGTTCTGACATGACAGCACAACACCTCACCATCCTCACCGGCGCCTCCCGTGGCATGGGCTTGGGCCTTGCGCAGCAACTGCTGCAGCAGACAGGCCAGCACCTGGTCTGCATCTCGCGCAACACCAACGCGGCCCTGCAGGCCACTGCGGCCCACACCAGCGTCGAGCAATGGCCGCACGACCTGGCCTCGGGGCAGGACGCCGCCCAGGCCCTGGCCACCTGGCTGCGCGCCCAGGCCCCAGGCCGCTTTGCCAGCGCCACCCTCATCAACAACGCAGCCCTGCTGCCGCCCCCGGCACCGCTGGCGCAGAGCGAGCCCGCCGCACTAGTCCAGGCACTGCGGGTGGGGCTGGAGGCACCCATGCTGCTCACCGCCGCCTTCCTGCAGGCCACCCGCGCCTGGGGCGTGCCGTGCAAGGTGCTCAACATCTCGTCCGGCCTGGGCCGCAGGGCCATGGCCTCAC
>Ga0208693_1001778_pt1 | contig 14972 bp, 12 predicted proteins | sample AD_UKC071_MetaG_FD_184438 | JGI IMG/M metagenome (GOLD analysis project Ga0208693, IMG submission 184438) | Active sludge microbial communities of municipal wastewater-treating anaerobic digesters from USA - AD_UKC071_MetaG (SPAdes) (version 2) | ecosystem: Engineered > Bioreactor > Anaerobic >... | reverse complement strand
TGAAATAGCAACTGTTCCAAAAATTGAAGTTCATCTTACCAACATTTTAGCAAGAGAAGATTTTCGCCATAGGTCTGTTACTGCTGCATGCTGCAGTGGAGTAATTTCAGGATTTGGTTTTGATGGCTATATTTTAGCTTTAGATCTTATTAAAAATACAGAAAAAAGTCTAACTCAAGTTGATGGTAAATAAATTTGACAGTAAAATTTAAATAAATATAGAAGTCAGGAAATATTGAAAAATTACGTGAACACAAAATAACAGAGACTAATTCAAAAGTTTTGAAGACACATAAATTCGTGATTTGACAATTGACACAACATAATTTCAACTTGTTAGTCATTAATGGTGATTTTTTACAAAAAATACTTTAGAATTATTATCATTAACCAAAGTATTATCAAAAATATCATTTGTCTTGTTTAGTTGGAATGAATTTTACATCAGCTTTCAAGAATGTATTAGGAAAATTTATTTCGTATTTTTTGGACTTCTTTTTTATTTTCAAAAACAGAGTCATCATAATTTGATTCTTTGTATTTGTTAACCATGAAGAAATATTGTTGATAAGCACAGAATATTCACCAGAGAACTCTTTCATAGTTTTGCTACTGTGAAGATACTTTTTAACAAGTTGAAGTTTAAAATCATTAGAATAAACTTTTTTCTTTTGAATTTCACCCCTTGTTTTTATTTTATCATTTCCTTCACTTTTCTCCCATACCTACAAGGGGTGAAAAAATTCAAAAGAAAACAATCCGCTAAAGGATAAGCTAATTAGATAAAATTATAGAAGGAGTAAAACACCGTAGGAATACATTACCAAAATTAGAATAAAAGTTACTTTTCTTAAAAATTTTAGTTACGTATAATCTTTCCACGAAAAACTTTTTTGTTTTATTATTTATAAATTTCCGAAATAACTATATCGTTTAAATAAAAAGGTTATAATAAAACTCAAATTCCATAATTAGATCAAAATAATATTTTAAAATCTTCATAGTGTGAAATTTATTAATTATAAGAGATTCAGCTGTTTTTACTTAATTATTCATAAAAATGCAAAGAAAATTATGATTTTCCGTTAACTTCATATCTTCTTTCATAGTAATTTTATATGAGATTATGAAGTCAGGGAGGAAAATATTTACCTATAGAGAACCTCATTTTGCAAGGATTTTGAGGCATCAAAAGTTAGCTTTTTACCTATCTCTAGCTTGCAAACTTTATTCAACCCTCTAAATGTCTTTCCCTTCTTGAAAATATTATTGGATATCACAAAACATTTGACAAAATTTAATAACCACTGATTAGAAAAAATACTTTTTAATTTATTGCTTATCATTTCCTTTTTTCTCTCATTTGATCGATAGACACAGTAATTACTAAAATTATTCCTACAATTATTCTTTGCCAGAAAGGATTTATATTTAAAAGTACAGATCCATTATAAATCGTTGTCATAACTAAAGCTCCTAAAAATGCTCCTAAAGCACTTCCCTGAGCCCCCATCAAACTAGCTCCTCCAAGTACAGCTGACGCAATTGCATCCAATTCATAACCTGTTCCAGTACTTGGGACTCCCATCCAAATTCTTGAAGTTTCTAGTATTCCTGATAATCCCCATAAAAAACCAGCAATCGTATAAACTCCGATGATTACGAGTTTAACGTTTACTCCTGACAATCGAGCGGCTTCTGGGTTGCTTCCAACAGCATAAACATATCTACCGAAAGTGGTTTTCTTCAACAAGAATTCCATAAAAACAATTACTATGATCAAAAACCAAAATAAATTTGGAATTCCTAGAAATGTGCCTGAAGCAAAATTAGCTATACTCCTTGGAAGACCAAAAATATTCCTTCCTCCAGAAATGAGCAAAGCGGCTCCCCTTGCAATACTCATCATAGCTAAAGTAGCAATAAATGGAGGAACCCGAAATTGATAAATAAAAAAACCATTTACAAAACCTAGAGCTGTAGCTAATGCTAATACTAACAAAATGCCTACCCACATCGAGGTTCCCCCTACCAAAAGAATAGCAAAAATGACATTAACTAAAGCAACCACGGATCCAATAGATAGATCAATTCCAGCAGTTATGATCACCAATGTTACTCCCACTGCATTTATTCCTTGAATAGCAACTTGCCTTAGAATATTTTGAATATTTGATACTGTAAGAAAATTTTCGGTTGTTAGAGTAAGAAATACCCACATTGCAACAAGTACTAATAATACAACTATTTGAGTATTCCAGGTAAAATGAATCTTTTTCCCCCCCTCTTTTATACCCATAACATTTTGATCCATTTTCTCCATTCACCTTCCTTTTTATTTTTTAGTTTTCAATGCTATGGAAAGTATTTTCTCTTCTGAAAAATTTTCTTTAACTACCTGCCCAGCTATAACACCTTCTCGCATAACTAAAATTCTATCGCAAATAGAAATCAACTCAGGTATGTAAGAGGAAATAAATAAAATGGCGTTACCTTTGGAGGCTAAATTATTAATCAATCTATATATTTCTTCTTTTGTACCTACATCTATTCCGTTAGTTGGTTCGTCTAAAATAAAAATTTCTGCTCCGCTTGCTAACCATTTTGCCAATACTACTTTTTGTTGATTTCCTCCACTTAGGTACTCAACTTTTTGAGTAACGGTAGGTGTTTTGATCGATAAGGTTTTTATAAAATACAAAGTATTTTTTAATTCAGCTTTATTGTTCACTATTCCCACTCTACTAATATGCGGATATATTGGAAGATTAATATTATGTTTTACAGAAAGTTTTAAAGCCAAACCTTGTTCACGACGATCTTCTGGAACAAGGCCCATTTTTCTTCTTATAGATAATTTGGGAGATAGTTTGTGAATGACTTGTCCTTTTAAGTAAATTTTTCCTTCCTCGATAGGTTCGGCCCCAAATAAAGCTCTAGCTAATTCTGTTCTACCTGATCCTACCAACCCATAAAGACCGACTATTTCCCCTCTTTTTAAAGAAAAAGAACAGTTTGTTACTTTACCACTTTTCAAATTTTCTATTTTTAAAATTTCGTCACCTATTTCTCGTTCTTCAAATATCTCCTTTTTTAACTCTCTGCCAACCATCATTGTAATTAACTCATCTTCTGATGTTTCATTAACTTCTTTTGTTCCAACAACTTCTCCGTCTTTTAATACTGTTACAGTGTCACAAATTTCAAAAATTTCTTCTAATCTATGCGATATGTAAATGACGGTTATACCACTATCTTTTAATTTCGATATCACTCGAAATAGCTCATCTCTTTCTTTTTCAGCAAGAACAGCAGTTGGCTCATCAAAGATAAGTACCTTGGCATCCTTTGCTAAAGCCTTTGCTATCGCTACCATACCTTTTTGAGCAGAACCTAAATTTGCCACTTTTTCTAACGGTCTGATAAGCCCTTTATACCCGAGTTCCTTCATTAATTCTTCAGTTCTTTTTATCATTTCTTTTTTGTTAATTAATCCAAATTTAGAAAACTCAGAGCCTAAAAATATATTTTCATAAACACTAAGATGATTTGCTAGCATTAAATCTTGATATACTGCTGCTATTCCTTTTCTTTCAGAAATGATTGGATTCAATTCCTTGAATTTTTCTCCAAATATTTCTATTTCTCCTTCATCAGGAATGTAGGCTCCTGTTAATATTTTAATAAGAGTAGACTTCCCAGCACCGTTTTCTCCTACCAAGCCTCTAACTTCTCCTTTTTTTACCGAAAAACTAACACCATTAAGAGCAACGACCCCAGGGAAGGTTTTTGTAATATTTTTCATAATTACAGCATCTTCTAAAATGTTTCCTTTGTTCACAAGCGTTTCACCTCTTTTCTATATCTTTTCTATACATAAATAGGGGAGTTGAAACTCCCCCTCATATTATTAATTTTTACCAATCCTTATAATATTCAAAAGGGTTTATGGCAGCATCTATTTCACCACTAATTAAAGACTCTTTTGTAACTACTAATATTCCTGTATCTACATATTTTGCTAAAGGTACCCCGTTTCTTGCCATTACAGCATACGCAACACCAGCATATCCCATAAGCCATGGTTGTTGTACCAAAATAACATCTAAATAACCATTTTCTAATCCCCAAATTTGTTGCGGACTGGCATCAATTGATATAATCGTCAAGCCTTTTTTATTCATCATATCTAAAGCCCTAACAACGCCGTCACCGACCATTTCACAAGTTGAAAAAATACCATCTAGCTTAGGAAAAGCAGTTAACAAATCATTGGTTATAGTTATAACATTTGCACGTTGTCCCATTGATTCCTTAATAGCTATTACTTTTATATCTGAATACTTTTCTTCTATTCTATCTAAAAATCCTTTAAGTCTCTGTTCTTCGGTATCAACTCCGCTAACAAATTTTATAGCAGCAACCTCACCAGTTGGCTTCCCTTTTTTGCTTTCCAATGATTTTGCCAGTTCATCTGCTGCCTTCTGTCCCATGTAATAATTATCTGAACCAAGAAAAGATACAAAATTATCTGTGTTGGCAGGGGAATCAATCAAGATCACAGGTATACCCGAATCCATGGCTTTTTCTATTCCAGGTGTCAAAGAATCTGAAACGGTTGGGGCAAGAACTATTGCGTCGGGCTTTGTTGAAATAGCTGTTTCCAAAATAGAAATTTGTTTTGAAATTTCAGATTCAGAAGAGGGTTCTTGATGTATAAATTTAACTCCAAAATGTTTAGCGCCTTTTGCAGCACCATCCAAAACTATCTGCCAAAATTCGTCTTCACTAGCTTTTACTATAACAAAAACTGTCATATCTTTAGCAGGGATAGCTTTAGGCGGAGTAGCTTGAGAAACATCAAAAAAATTAGTTTGGCCGAATCCTGATAACGAAAAACTCATCAAAATCAAAACTGCACATAAAATCGTTAAGCTTTTTTTCATACTTCACATCTCCTTTCAAATTTTCTGAAAAAAATAGCAACTAAAAAAACATCCCAACAATCGAAAAAATTATATTTAAAAAATATAATTTATATTTTCATCTTTACCACCTGCCTTGTATTTGTATTTTACATCTTCCAAAAGTTAATAACTTTCTTTATGATTTAGAAGTGAACCTAAAGTTATGGAATTAAAAATCAAATTGGTCAAAAAGAAAACGTGTACTGCTTATAAAATTTGCCATATCCTTTAAAAAGATTGGCATTTTAACAAATTAAACGTTTTATGAACTTAATTTTAAATAAGGTACTCCTTTTAGAAAAAGGAGAAAAAATTCTCTAAAATGAAATATCCAACTATTAATATTCAAATATTCAATTTCAAAGAAAATCATCGTACAGTAATGAATTGCAAAGAATGAGAAATTTAAAAAACAATATTTAAAAGATTAAGAAGAATTACAAACATTTCTCTTGACATAAAAAATAGTTAAAATACTGCATCAAACTAAACTTTTTAAAAAACATTCTAAATATTTCAAAATTCCGAACCATTATATCTTAACTTTTTCGTATTCAACATCAACTTGGGTTACTAACTAATAGAGAAGTGCTCCTCCTGTTACATTTATTGCTTCCCCAGTTATAAAGTCAGACAATGGAGATGCCAAAAATAACGCAACTTTTGCAACATCTTCAGGAGTTTCCAATCTTCCTAACGGCGTCATTTTAATGTAAGACTCTCTTACTTCTTCCGGGGAGATCCCTTTAAGCTGAGCTTCCCAATTTATCTCCCTTTCCTGCATTGGCGTTTTAACAAAGGCCGGACAAATGGCATTTACATTTATTTTATATTTAGCTAACTCCAGAGCCAATCCTTGAGTGAAACCAATCACTGCAAATTTTGACGCAGAATAGTGAGCGAGAAAAGGAGCAGCTTGTCTTCCGGCCATTGAAGCTATATTAATAATTCTTCCTGAAGCCCTTTTTATCATATGTTGAGCTACATATTTTGAAACCAAAAAAACACCTTTTGCATTTACATCAAAAACATAATCCCAATCTTTCTCACTTAAATTAATAATTTCATCCATTGTAGAAACCCCTGCACCATTAACAAGTATATCTATATTTTGGGTTTCGTTTATTGCTATTTCGACGCCATTTCTAACGGATTGTGCATTAGTAACATCCATCTCTAAAGGAATAACTTTCACTTTTGAATCACGCTCAATTTTTTGTGATACTTTTATAAGGTCATTCTTATTAATATCCGCTAAAATCAAATTAGATCCGCTTTTCCCAAACATCTCAGCGATTTCCTTGCCAATTCCACTAGCTGCTCCAGTAATTAAAGACACTTTTCCTTCTAAATTTATCAACATCAACACCTCCATTCAGTATTAACTTAAATTATTAAAAGATTTTTTAAGTATGTAACAATCAACCTTTAACTGCACCCATAGTTAAACCGGATACCATATATTTATTTATAAAAATTAGCACTATAATTTGAGGAACAGTTACAATAATACAAGCTGCCGCCATTACCGGCCAATTGAAGGAACCATAACCCTTAAAGTTAGCTATAGAAATTGAAACAGTTTGAGCTTCGGAATATGCAAGGGTTAGAGGAAAGAGCAAGGAAGTCCACACTGTTATAAAACTTAATATTGATGTTGCAACGGTTCCAGGAGCAATTAAAGGCAATACAATTTTTCTTAATATTTGGAAATCTGAACATCCATCAATCTTCGCTGCTTCTTCTATATCTCTTGGAACACTCAATATAAAACTTCTCTGTAACCACACAGAGTAGGGTAAAGTTAGAATTTGAAAAGACAAAATTAATCCTATTCTTGTATCAAATAAACCCGTCTGTCTGTAGATAGTATACAAAGGTAACAAAAAAAGTAGCTCGGGGAGCATTCGAACTAAAAGCAAAAGACCACTTAAAAATTGATTGCCCTTTAGCGAATACCTAGCAAGAGAATAAGCCATAGGAGTACCAAAAACAATAGAGATAATGACTGTTCCTATTCCTACTAGTAATGTGTTAAAAAATGAAATATTAAACTTACTCGTATTCCAAGCCATAGCGTAATTATCCCATTTTACACCCGATTCGAATATGAAAAGACCTTTTGAAATGTCTACAGGTTGCTTTAGAGAAGTTAAAAATAACCATAAAATGGGTAATAGAAATAAAAAAGAAATTATTGTTAGAACTAAATAAGGAGTAATTTTAGATATTTCTTTTTTAATTTTCACGCTTCTTCAACTCCTTTAAAAAAAGAATTTACCACAGTTAAGATAACTATTACAAAAATCGAAAAAGTAACTGCTAAAGACGCGGCATATCCCATATCTAAATAACTTCCTATGCCTTGTTTATATATGTATAGTTGAGACACTTCAGAGGCTCTTCCAGGTCCACCACGTGTTATTCCCCAAGGTAAAGCAAACACTTTCATAAGATCCATGATTCTAAATAAAACTGCCGTCCTAACAAATGGTAACAGATGGGGCCAAGTTAAAAATCGAAAAATTTGGTTTCTGTTGGCTCCGTCTATTTTTGCCATTTCTATAGGTTCTATGGACATGCTTTGCAATCCCGATAAAAGTACCAACGCAATATTTCCTGTTTGCCACCATACATCGACTATTGACAAAACAGGTAGAACTAACTTTGGATTCCCCAACCAATTAGGTGTAGGAAGACCAACTGTAGAAAGAAAATTATTTATAGGTCCTAGTGAAGGATCTAAAAGCATTTTCCAAGTTAAAGCAGCAACTATGTCGGATATCATCAAAGGGAACATTATAACAATTCTAAATAACAAAGATCCTTTTCCTACTTGATTTAATAAGAGTGCTACCACTAACCCCAGAGTAAATTCTATACCCAGAGCTATTCCCGAAAAAACGAGAGTATTCCAAAATGAATTCCAAAAAAGTTTGTCCATAAATACTCTTTTATAATTAGCAAATCCAATAAATGTCTTCGTATCCATACCTGATTTAATCCAGTTCCATTCGAAAAAACTATTAATTAAATTTTGAAAAAGAGGGTAAATAATCAAGCCACATACAATTACCAACGCTGGGAGCATAAAGAGATAACCTACTAGGGAACGTTTAACTTTTAATTTCGAAATCATTATTAATCAAGGCCTCCTCTTTAGAATTTCTAAAACCTATAATAAAATGTATTTTTTAAAGACAAAACTAAGTAACATCTACCCACAAGATATAATTACTTGATAATACATACCTATTACCTCGGAAGGGGTTTTAACAAATGCCTTTCTACAATAATGCTTCCTAACAATACTTCGATGTTGTTTATGATCAATATCTCAATGAACATTCAGAATCTAAATATTTACTCGTTTAACCAACTTAATGATCACTCTATTGTTCACCAATTTAATAATCATGATAAACTAGATTATTCTAATCAACCAAAACTCAAAGCTTTTGTTTAGAAAGGTGAAGTTGAATACTAGAGAGATGCTTTACATTCTTAATACCAGCCCATATTCCGTTTAATGTATCTGATTTGATCTCATCAATAACTTCCTCTTTCTGAAACCTTTTTCTGTTTTTAAAAAGAACTTTGACATTTTATTTGTTAGATAGCAACTCTCTTTTATTCTCAAGGATATTGATGAAGTTATATGATTGAGCTAAATAATCTATGTATTGATCCTTATCCTGTTACCTGCCAGTCTTTTTTCCTAAATAAAATAAGTTTTCTTCCTCACCAATCTTGATAATTTGAGTCTAAAAGAATGTCTTTAAAAGTAAATACGTTTATGAGATTTCTTCTTATTGCACATTGAACAAACACAGTTGTTATTGATTCGAAAACTTTTCTAAACATTATTTTCGTAGATCTTTAAAAAGGACTATTCTTTCAAAAGAAGTCTACAAGAAACATACTTTCATTGATTAAGTATCCCAAGTTCCTTCCAAAAACATAAGATGAAAAAAGACTTGAAAAACCAGCATCTTATAAATGAATTAAAAACCCTTAAAACTTGTGAAAACCCCTTAACAAAGGGCATTTGAATCTATAACTTCACAGAATTTAAAAAGAATCATTGATCATTTTTACTACTTTGGAGAAACTTAATTAAACCTTGCTTAATTATCTCTACATTATTTGTAGAAAAGTCTTCTTCGTTATTAACAAAAAAAATTGTAAAGAATCATTAAAAATATTTTCGGGAAACTATTAATTTTAACATTTCGTACTAATTTATCAACTATTTAGATAAATATTAGATTTTAGATCCTTCAGGAAGAAGGAGGCACCAAAGCCTCCCTCTATTTTTATTTTAAGAGTCCATTTCTTCTCACTATCTTTTCTGCTTCTTGATTTAACCAATTCATAGTAGCGCCTAAATCTTCGCCTTGAGTTAGTTTTATTACGGCGTCAATTATTTTATCTGCAACTTCTCTTGAACCAGGAAAATACATATATCCAGGGACGGAAACCCTGAGCGCCTCATCAACCGCTTGGGCAAATTGCCCGGTTGCTGAGGTCATTGCCTTCCAAGTACTTTCTCTAACTGGTCCATAAGTACTTGGTGCTGTAAAAGCTTCAACAGTAGCACTAGTAGCCCATTGTATAAACAGCCAAGAGGCACCTTTTGCGGGAGATTTTGATGACATTCCTAACCCCCATGCCCAATGTGTAGTTCCATGTCCTGTTTCAGTAGGGGGTACAGGAAGGTAACCAACTTTCCCAACAACTGCTGATTGCTTTGGATCTTCAAAAATGCTCGCAAATAAGCTAGCATCAAACCAATATGTAGCAGCCTTCCCTGATGCAAAATGTTGGACACAATCATACCAAGTAAAACTAGTGGAACCTATAGGCCCATAATTCAATAAGGTAGCCCACAATTCAAAACCTTTTTTTACTGCCGGATCCGTAAAGCGTGGATTCCAATTCTCGTCAAAATAAAACATTCTTTGTGGCAAGAAAGGTCTATTCCCCCAATAATTATAGACAGCTGCTAGTAATTCATCAGGCATAGTAGGATCTTGGCCTCTTATAACAGCGGGAGCCAATTGATTTCTTGGATATTTTTCATCTATTTTTTTTAGAACTTCAAGCCAATCATCAACCGTTTTCAAAGAATTTACGTTAACGCCTATTTCTTCCATTATATCTTTCCGATAAAAAAGGATGTATACTTCCATTGTAAGTGGAATTCCATATATTTTTCCTCTATTGTCAGGAAAGCGAAAACCATCGGAAACATAAGGATATATATCCCAAAAATTATATGATTCGTCAGTTAAAGAATTGTTATTAATATAACCATCAAGTTCTTCAAGCCATCCATTTTGAAATCCTGTAAATCCTGTTTGATTCGGTGATAACATAAATACATCAAAAGGTGGATTAGGTGAGCTCAATCCTAACAGAACCCTATCCCAGTACACATCTTCACCCAATACACTAAGTTCTACTTTTATCCCAGTTTTTTGAGTAAAATCTCCAAGCATCTCTTCTATTCTTTCTTGCCAGGGATGAGAAACAGTTAAAATTCTTATGTGTTCACCTTCAAATTGTCTCCAATTAATTGAATCAGAAAATAATAATGTAGATATCAATATTATAGAACAAACTAAAAAAATAAAAAAATTTTCATAAATTTTATTTTCTCGCATGTAACTAACCTCCCGTATAATAAATTAAATTTTTATTTACAACTACTTTGAAATTCTAAAACGTACAGTTTAACGTACTTTTAAAATCTCCTTTAGATGACATTTACCTTCCTATGATATGATTTTTCAAACTCATCAATTCTTTAAATCGTAGGTGGATTTGATAAATGCCTGAGTAGAACAATACTTTTCACCTCTATTTCGACTTTGTATATTTGTAAATATGTAGTATCTCAATAAACATTCAAATATCTACTTGATCTAAGATGATTGGTGAATATGTTACTTGTCCTCTAAACCAGAGAGATACGAGGTTCGATTATTTTTCAATCAATCTATCCTTTTAAAGCTTCATTTGTTCAAAAGTTAAAGTTTAATATTAGAGTGTTGATTTATTCTCTTAGAATTGATCCACATTTTGCTTAAAAAGTAGTTAATTTTATCGCTAGAAAAAGAATTTTTATTTGTGGGGTTAGAACTATTTACAATCTACTTATCAAAGATAGATAGTTTACGCTTTTTGAATCAATTTAATGTTTATGTTTTCTATAAACAGACGATAAAAAGTGAATCAATTAGTGTACTGACAAAAGCATAATGTTTTCTGATCTATAACATTTCTAATTAACTTCTTTTTATCACTGCCTTTTTGTGAAGCGGAATATCTAAGAAAAAACTTTATCCATAAATTAAAAAGCTTTTTAAGGTTCAACAACTATTTTTATATCTTCTTTTTCACCTCCTTTTTCTAACAAAGATGGAAGGTTTTCTAAAGTTATTCTTCTTGTAACTAAAGGTTCCAAGTTGATTTTTCTACCAATAACCATTTTAACGGCTTTTTGATGTGAAAAAGGATTGAGAGCTGAACCAATTATTGAGAGTTCATTATTATATATTTCAAATGAGCCAACTTTAAAAGTTTCACCCATAGGTCCACAACCAAACATCAAAATCTTTCCTCCTCTTTTTGAAACTTTAATAGCTTGTTCTTGGGTAGAAGGAATTCCAACACTTTCTATTACTTTATCAGGCAATTCATCTTTTTTTAGAAAATCTAAAAGATCTTCTTCTTGAGGATTTAGTGTCACATCTGCTCCTAACTCTTCAGCAATCTTCCTTTTATAATCACTTATTTCGCTTAGAATAACTTTCGAAGCACCACTTATTTTTGCCAATTGTACCATTATTAAACCGATAGTTCCTCCGCCAATGACCAGTACCTTATCTCCAACATTTATATTTAATCTTTCTATGCCATGAATACAGCATGCTAAGGGTTCAATTAGAGCAACGTCATCTATGGGTACCGCATTTGGGATTTTATATAGTTGCTTAAAAGGTACAATTGAATATTCCGAAAATCCACCATCTATATCAACACCCAACGCCTTCAAATTTGTGCAGAGATTCGGTTTGGCATCTTTACAATATTCGCAATGGTTGCAAGAAATATTTGGATCAACTGAAACTCTCTCTCCTTCATAAAAACCATGTGCTTTCTTACCTACTTTGATAATTTTGCCTCCATATTCATGTCCTAAAATCACATTTTGTGAAGCTGGTTCGGTACCTCTCCATATATGAAAATCCGTTCCACACACACCACATCTTTCAACTTTTATTAATACTTCTTCATCTTCAATTTCTCTGAGATCAACATTTTTTATTGAACCTTTTCCTGGCTTCTCAAAAACAAATGCTTTCATATACCTACTCCTTTCGAACAATTAAATAGTAAATAATTAGACAGATATTCTCTTCAATTTAAAAAGGGTTCCATCCTCCAAAATGCTGACAGACCCTACTTGCGCAGAGAGCAGCTTCTTCTAAAGCTGCCTTTATTGGAATGTTTTTTAATATACAAGCTAAAAAAGCTCCTATAAATGCATCACCCGCCCCCAGAGTATCAATTACTTTTGGAACAGGAACTGCTGATTGTCGAATTATTGAATCTTTAGTAAAAGCAATACTCCCTCTTTCTCCCATAGTTATTACAGCAATTTTAGGCCCCTTATTTACTATCTTTTTCCCAAGTTCTTCTACTTCTTGAATTCGCAAGTGAGCTTTTGATAAAAAAATTATGTCAGCAAAACTCAATGTTTCTTTTACAAAATCAATTTTGTTTCCTTCTGAATAGTCAAAAGAAACTATAAGCTCTTTATCATTTATAGAGTTAAGGTAGTTATTAATCCCATCATTACCATTAAGTGTAATATGTATTAAATTATGCTCAAAAATAAAATTAAGGTCATTTTCGGATAATTGATAGGAGTTTGCTACTCCAAATTCTTCTTTTATTATAAACCTCTCTCCATCTTTTACCTTAATATCTGAATAAGCAGTTACTCCTGGAATAATTTTTAAATGTGAAATATCTACTCTTTCATTCTTAAGCACATTCAATACTTTCTTTCCTTCTTCATCCGTTCCAATAGCTCCCACTAAAGATGTCTCTATTCCATATCTAGACAACCATACTGCAACATTTGTTGCATTTCCTCCAACATATTTTTCTCTTATCGGGTAAAGATAATTATCAATACAGATTTCTCCAACAACAACCGCTTTCATAAAATAACATTCTCCTTCCCTCTCAACTATCTAAGTTATTTGAAAAATTCTAAAAAGGCCATCTACCTTATATTCTGAACTTTGATTTTATTAAAAACAACTTCTCTTAACTCAAAATCACATTTAATTAAAACCTATATTGATATTTTCAAAAAAAAGAGGGAGGCGGACTGCCGCCATGATACCCTCATAAGTTCAAAATTGTAATTTTGAGAATTATTTACTCATAAAAAAGTCCGCGTTATCAAAATATATTATAATTATGGCCAACTAACATCTGTTCCAGCAGAAAGTTTTTTACGTCCCATGAAAACACGCTCATCTAGATTTTCTATTCCCCTAAAAAATGCTGAATAGGTAGCAAACCATTGCAAAGGAACATGAAGTATAAAAGGAGAAAAAAAAGTGCTTAAATTATCATATTTTTCAGAATAATATTTATAATCGAAAATAAGAGTTTTCGCACCTATTTCATTAACCATTGAAATAACCCTTTCACTCATTTTTCTTGTATCATCGTTGTTTACTAAAAAAACTATTGTTGGCCTATATCTTTCTAACATCTCAATGGGACCTTGCCTGAATTCAGAAGTTTCAATGAACCCACTATTTACTCTCATGTTTTCCATAAATACTGTATATGAATATTTATATCCTAGAGCATATAACAACCCACTAGAAAGAACATAAAACAAGGATTCATATTTATTCTCTTCTGCCAATTTTAAGGTAGTTTCTTCGCACTCCGCATTTACATTTTCTAAAATTTCAGGAAGAGCCCAAAGATCTTTCACAAGAAAATCAAGTTCTTTTACACCATAATGTTTAGCTAATTCAGCAACAAAAATATATGTGGCTGCCATTGGCAAAATATAAAGAGCATTTGAATTAAATGGAATAACGTCATCTGCTTCTCTTCCCATAGGGCTATCAGCTTTATTAACTATTGAAACGGTGTATGCACCCTTTTCTTTTGCAAACTTTAAAGCTGATAAAGTATCTTCGGTGCTCCCTGAGTAAGAAGAAAAAAAAGCAACACTATTCTCATTTAATGATTTTGGGTTTTTCCATATGAGTTCATAGCCACAAGTTACTTCTGTTGGTATTCCAATGTACTTGTCGATTATGTATTTTGCTGGGTAAAGATTACACCATGAATTTCCACTCCCAACCCAATAAATACTACTTATCTTTTTTTGTACAACTTTTTTAGCTAATTGTGCAACTGTGCCCTGCTGTTTGTCTAAAAACTTTGAAAGGTCTTTTCCAAGAATAGGAGAAGTAAAAAAACTGCTCTCTTTCGCCCTTTTCACAAATTCCTTCAAGTTCATATGCCATCTTCCTCCTTGTTGTGATATGTTACTCACTTTAGAAATTCTAAAACGAACAATTTAACGTATTTTTAAACCTTCCTACTGTTGACATTTACCTCCTTACGATATAATTTCTTTGACATTATTAATTCACTAAATCGTAAGGAGGTTTTACAAATGTCTTACTACTCTAATGCTTCTCAACTTTATTTCGATTTCGTTTATGATCAATATCTCAATGAACATTCTGAATCTAAATATCTTCTTGATTTAATCAATGTTATCGATTGGTCTGTTGTTCCTAATTTTAACCATAAGCGCGGTCGACTCGGTTATTCTAATCAGTCTATCCTTAAAGCTTTGTTCGTACAAAAGGTTAAAGGGTTTAATACTAGAGAATTGATTTATTTCCTTAGAACTAATCCTCAATTCGCTCAAGCTATCGGGTTTGATCC